>Ga0256826_1000390_pt1 | contig 26585 bp, 20 predicted proteins | sample CV79metaG_FD_185975 | JGI IMG/M metagenome (GOLD analysis project Ga0256826, IMG submission 185975) | Hydrothermal vent microbial communities from East Pacific Rise, Pacific Ocean - CV79 | ecosystem: Environmental > Aquatic > Marine > Hydrothermal vents | place: Pacific Ocean: East Pacific Rise...
GGGGATGGCTTCTACTAATGTTTGATTTTTAGTTTTGTCATAGGCTATGGGGCGTATTTGTGTGGTTGACTCTTTTCCATTTTCAGAGATTTGCATTTTTAACTTTATTAGACCCTCTGCATTTGTAATGTTTTTGTCAATAAGTATCTCTTCTTTTAGCTCATTTTCTACAAGGGCTTTATATTTTTTGACAAACTCTTTTTTAGCAAACATCTCTTTTAGCACATACCCAGCATAATCATTTTTAGAGACAAGTACAAGCCCTGATGTTTCGGCATCTATTCTGTGTACCAGTTTGGCTTCGTCTCCAAACTGGTATCGTATCTCATCTAAAAGTGTGTACTCGGTAGAACGGACAGTTGGATGAACAAGCAGACCTGATGGTTTATCAAAAAGTGCAAAATGTTCTGTTTGAAAGAGTGGTTTTAAGCCTTTTGTTATGGGTTCAAAGATTAAAACTTCAATATAACCAGACTTTAGGATTTTCCCTTTTTGTAAACGCCTCTTTTTATGGTCAACTATCCTAGCATTTCTCAAAAGTTTATGAGCCAATGTTTCAGATAACTTTACAACCTCTACTAAAAAATCTTCTACTTTTTTGGTTTCGCTTATGTTGTATTTTTTAAGCAGATAGGGCAATGAATATCCTTGATGTGAAATTTTTGGTATTATACAATAAGTATAGATTTTAGGTTCTATAGCTTGATTACATTAATCTAATAGGTAAATAATAACTAAGCTTAAACTCTCCATCTTCCTCTAAAAAATGGTTTTTATGCAATATAGTATAAGAGGGATGGGTAGTTGTTTCAAATCCACTTTGTGGTAACCACTCATGATATGCCCACTGAATGAGTTTTAGTATATCTCCATATTTCCCTTCAACTTCAAAAGTGGCATAAATTCCAGCAGGTATCTCAAAGTATGGTAGTGATGTATTATTTAAATCTATCTCCTCTTTTAGTACAATTGCCGAGATATAAAAGCACTGCTCTAAAGGGGTTACAATTGGGTTGTCATGATAAATACCTATCTGTTGATACTCCTCTATTTCATTGGTATAGAGCCATGCCATTATTTTTTGCCATGTTTGTCTTATTTTTTTATTGTAGCCTTGATGTCTGATGTAATAGGCTTTTTGGGCTTTGGTTTTTATGATATTTGGTTCTAGCTTACTATAATCTACTGTTGAGATGGAAGCTGTGGGGGAACTTTTTAGAATCTCATTGGAGTAACTTTTGTAACCTCCTTTTCGCCAAAACTTTGGAGTCATTGCAAAACGATTTTTAAAAGCCCGTATAAAAGAGGTTTGAGAGCTATACCCACACATATTGGCTACCTCTGTAATGGTTGATGAGGTGTTGGTAATGAGCAGATTAGAGGCTTTTTGTAGTCGAATAGATTTGATAGTTTCATAGATATTTGAGCCTATCTGTTGCTTAAATACTCTATGAAGATGAAACTTACTCACTCCTAGTTCTATGGATAGTTCATCTATATTGATATTGGTATCAATATATTTATAAATATAGTACATCATGTTGTTGGCAATTTGTGAGTGTTGTAGGTTGGTTTTTTTCTTCATTAGCAATTATAGCTAATAAAATAAGCAAAAATAGATAGTTTTTCGAGCAGGATTAGTGAAGAATAAATTTTTTATAAGTGATAAAATTGGCTCAACTATTTACAGGAGTCAAGAATGAAACGCTCATTTATACGAGAAATTTTAGAACATACAAACAGCCAAACCATCTCTTTTGCAGGTGGATTACCAACGGCTTCGCTTTTTCCTCATGAAGCATTACGAACTTCTGCAAAAAGGGTTCTTGAAGATGCAAATATTTTACAATATGGCAGGTCAACAGGGTATGAACCTTTAAAAGAGAAAATAGCCGATTTGTATAATCAAGAGGGCTTTAATACTTCGGCTGAAAATATTTTAATAACTTCAGGTTCACAACAAGCTTTAGATATTATCTGTCGCTATTATGCTAATCAAAAGATAACTATAGAATCCCCCTCTTACCTTGGAGCAATGAATATTTTTAGGCTTAATAATTTAAAGCAAGAAGCTATTGATTTGAACTCATCAGGTATTGATATCGAGGCTTTTGAAGAAAGTTTTATACACTCTAAACTTGCCTATCTTATCCCTGATTTTCAGAATCCTACAGGTATATCTTATAGTCAAGATAAGAGAGAGGCTATAGCTAGTATTATAGAAAAAAATGGAGGAGTACTTATAGAAGATGCTCCTTATAGTAAACTTTATTTTGAAAAAAAGAGTCAAAGTATTAGCTCTTTAGTTCCGAATCAAAGCTACCAGTTAGGTACATTCTCTAAAACCTTAGCTCCTGCTTTGCGTATAGGTTGGATACGAGCAGATAAAAAGCTCTTAGAGCCACTAATTGCCTATAAAGAGGCGATGGATTTACATACCAATGGATTAAGCCAAGCAATTTTAAATGATTATCTTTGTGATAATGAAGCCTATAAAAAGCATTTAATTTTATTGAGAAAATATTCTCAACAGAAGATGGAGTTTTTTGCTCAATCTTTAGATAAAATATTGCCTGCTTTCAATTATAATAGACCCAAAGGTGGAATGTTTATATATGGAAGCTTACCCAATATAGATAGCTCAAAATTAATAGACAAAGCCTTAAAAAATGGGGTTGTTTTTGTTCCTGCTGTTGAGTTTTATGGTAGTGATAAACCAAGCAATGAGATTCGTTTTAATTTTAGTTCAGCCAGTGAAGAGGAGATTATTTTGGGTTTAGAGAGGATTGCAAATTTAATATGAAAAATATTATTCTTTTCGATGGAGTCTGCAACTTTTGCAGTTTTTCTGTTAACTTCATAATCAAACATGATAAAAAAGGCTATTTTCACTTTGCCTCGATTCAATCTACCGTAGGCAAAACGTTAATAGAAAAATATAGTTTAAAAGAGCTTGATTCTATTATTTTAGTTCAAGATGATAAAGCCTATATCTATAGTGATGCTGTTCTTCATATTGCTAAAGAATTGGATGGTTGGTATCGGTATTTATATATTTTTCGATTTACTCCTAGAGTCTTTAGGGATGCTATTTATAAGGTAGTGGCTAAATATCGTTATAGGGTTTTTGGGAAACAAGAGCGTTGTATGATGCCTACAGAAGAAGTGTTGGAACGTTTTTCATAAATTATATCATTAAATTTATTATAAGTTAATTATTATGGAGTTATTTGAAATAAAGATAAAACAGATGCTGTAGAAGATTTATCCAAGTTTGCATTGGCTTCAGTTAATAGTAAAAACAGAGCTTTAAAACTAACACAAAAAAAGACCTTTGAAGAGAAAGGGGTTTTTGATACAACAAGAATGGGTTTAAGTTGGGGCATAAATAATCCAAAATTTACAGATACACTATATGAACATTAAGGCAATATTGGAGGATACGCTTCTTTTATACTCTTAGATGTAAAAAATAAAAATGGTATTATTCTTCTCTCTCATCAAGCTTCTTTTTATGATGATGAACCTAATGATGTGGGTGCTTTGTCTATGGAGTTGATTAAGATGATGTATTGATAATAGAGGAAGATAAAAATGATTAAATTAAAAAAAATGACAAAAAAAGAGTATGACTATCAAGTCTCTTATGATTTATCAAAGGAAATGGGAATATTGGAACAATGCCTATTTCTGTGAGTGATTTTGTATCCTTCTTTGATACTAATGATGTGGAGTTTTTGCTTAATACGAACAACATCTTTTAAAAAATTAATTGATAATTTGAGTAATAATATTACTAAAGGTAAAGAGATAGATATTCACTTTAATTTAGGAGGGCAAAGCCCCAAAGAGGCAATGCAATATCTTCGGCTATTAAAGAGGTTAAAAGTAGTAGCATCATCTTGATAGAAAAACGAGGTCTTAAGTATATTTTATAACCCTTATCGTGATGGGAGGAAACTTTCGCTCTGGGTAGTAAAATAGTACTTTGATTAGTTTTTCTAGAAATCTTTTCATGGTTTGTTTTCTCCTTTTGTATTAATTATTTTTAACATACGAATAATAGTATATAAATTGTGTTTAAACGTGAAAAAAGGCATTAAAATTTTATAAATTTGCTTTTTTATTAAAAAAGTATAAAATTATCTCTTTTTTTGGAAGTTTTTACAAAAATATCGTTATGATTTTTATGTATTTATCAGGAACTTTTATTTTCTTATCTTCGCTTGCTACAAGTCTTTCAAAGGCTCTGCTGTTCCAATCTCTTGATGTTGTGATGGAATCAAAGGTAAAGTAACCCTTTTCTCCCTCTTGTACAAAAGAGTAGTTTGAGACAATGATTTCTAACGGCTTTTTTTCTCTTTGTAATACGAGAGTGAGGTAGATATTTCTTTTTTTAGAATCCAATTTAAAAGAGCTTAATTCGCCTAATTTTTTTCGTTCTAGGTAAGCAGTAATAAATTTTTTTATCCCTTTTGAAATAACACTGTTTTTTTTCTTTTTTAAGAACTTTAGCATAGGAAAGACTTCTCTTAATATTTTTTACTATTATAGTGAAATTAAGGAAAAATTTTGATTTTTCCACTTCATATTGTTCTAAAATATTAAAATAATATGCCTTGAGAATGATTTTAACTTAAAAACAGACTATTGCTCTTTAATTATATTGACTTATTTAGTTTTAGATAATACAATAAAATAGGTTGGTATAAAAAAGGAGTATCTATGTCAAAGGTTAGAATTGTAATGTTGGGTCTTAGTTTGTTGGTTTTTTCTGCTTGTAGCCCTCAACCCAAGCCTTCTCCAATCCCAAAGGAGGATTCAGGAGTTGTTTCAAAGCCTGTAGGGATTGGAATTTCTAAATTAAGGAATATTCAAAAGTTTAAAGAGCATCCTCTTGGTTACTACTATTATGGGCAGTTATTAATTGAACCCGAACTCTCGATGAATGCTGTAAAAGGTTCAGAATCCAAAGAGCTATTGGCTCATGTTGCAGAGTTATTTCATGACCATCGAAAGAATTTTGGTTTGAGTGTTACGCCTACTATTGATGGTATTACCCTTCCTGATGTCATTTTATTTACTTACAGTTATGACAGCAGTACACAGAGTTGGACAAGTACACTCAATGAAAATCCTCGAACAGGTATGGTGTTGTTAACTCCATCTACCGAGTTGAAATTTAAGTTTAAATACATTTCGATTGACAATAGAGATTTTTCTAAGATTAGCGACATAACATCACTCTTTAATGGTGGTTCTTGGATTTTATCAAAAGCATCGAAACCGATGATTGATATGATTAGTGGTCGTATAGGAGATATTTTGAGTAACTCTGTTACTACTACGGTAACCAACTCTTTTGTTCCTGTAAGTGACGGCATTAAGTCCGTTTCGTATAAAGTTCAGACGAAAGATGCAAAAGCATTGGCAACGGTTAAGTTCTCTGTTTTGCTTTCGTCCTCGGTTGTTAGTGGGAACAGTGTGGAGAGTAATATTAATCGTATTCCAAAAGCAGATAAGTTTATGAACCCTTTAAATGCAATTAAAACAGATATTACAAGTAATTTTACTCTCTATGATGATTTAAATCGAGTTGTGGCGTTAAATCGTTTTAATCAGATACAAAATCCCAGTAACTTTAGGGAGATGTGTCGAACGGTTTTAAATCAATTAGAGAGGTATGGATTAAATCAGTTTGACCGTTTAAATGCTTTTTCACAAATTTTAGATGGAACCGATTTTACTCGAAAACCTCAGCTCTACACCAGTGGATGTTTACTTAACTATGAATTTCAACGTTTAAAAGAGATGGGTATTCCTTTGAACCCTGTAGAAGTACCCAGTTATAATAAGGTTGTTATTACATCCAAGACATTGGATATGTTTGCAGGGTATATGAAGTCTCCTATTGGAAACAAAGGGCATAAGAGTCAACTACTTTCTGTTTTTACACCAAATATTGTCTCTATCTCAGCACAAAATACTGATTTAAATGGTTTTGAAGACATACGTTTTGAAGAGTATCCTACCGTAACCACAGCAAATAATATCTTGGAACGATTTGCCAAGGTTGGTGTGGCACGAGTATGTTGTTATCGTTTTCCAAGCATTTACCACAGCTCTTTTTTATTTCGAGCATTGAATGGGAAGACGATTTACCGTTTGACTCTATCACGACAAAAGAAGAATGCTCCCGTTACGAGTATGACGATTGAACCGTGGGCAGACAGCAAGATTTCACCTGATAATTTAAAGATATTACGGGAAGTGGCTGAGAACATAGTAGAGCGTTCAGAAAAAGACTTTTTAATTAATTAGAGAGTATAATAGAACTTTCAGCAAGGAGTAAAAAATGAAAAAAATAGTCACAAGTTTAATATTGGTTGGTTCGTTAGCTATGGCAGGCTCTTTTGCACAGGTGGGTGCAGGGTATTCAAGAGGCGATAACGATACAAATAATGGTACAGCATTTGCAGGTATTAATGTTCTCGGTAATATTGGTTTACGTTTAGAGTACAGTAAAAATTTTTCAGACCATCCAGAATTCTCAAAAGAGGATATTAGCCGTTATGGGCTGTTTGCAACCTATACACTTCCTTTAACCTCGGCATTTTCAGTAACACCAAAAGTAGGTTTAACAAAAACAGATGGTGAGTTTGAAGTTATAAATACTATAGGTACGGTTACTGACTCTTCTACTACTTTTACTTATGGGTTAGAGGTTAATTACCATTATAATGATTTAATCTCCTTATTTATTGGATATACAGATTATGGAAATAAGTTTGACAGTATAAAATCAGTCAAAGCCTCTGAATTGGACAGTTCAAATTATACTTTTGGAATTAAATTGGACATCTAAAATTTAAATATATTTTATCAAAACCATGAGTTTTTTCTTATGGTTGCTCTTTTTCTTAATAAATACTTCTAAAATGTTTAAAAATAATCTTTTTTATTTAAAAATATTGTTAATTAAGTTATATTATGTTATTATTTATTAACTTAAAAAAGGAGTTTAAAATGTTAAGAACATTATTATTTATTCCGATGCTATTGCTAACTTTTTCTATGGCGAATATGGAGAGTCAACGTAGCTATGAGACCGTAGATAGAACTGAAAATTTAATTTTAAAATTAAAATTGGAAATTTATGAATTAAGAGAGAAGAACAGTCAATTACAAAAGGTTATTGATACACTCTCTAGCGAGCCAAAAGAGGAACAACGTAGAGCCAATGCAATCGCACAGCTCAAAAGAGATTTACGAATGAGTCGAAAAATGAAAGTTCAGCCCCTTATGTTGCTTCGCTAAGTTGTAAACTTTGCTATACTTCTAGGTATGAAAATACTACTACTAGAAGATGACCTCATACTTTCTGAGGTTATTGTTGAACACCTTGAATACTACGCGTATGATGTAACTCCTATCTATAACGGGGTGGATGCAGAAACGTTACTCTTTGAAGAGAAGTTTGATTTACTGCTCTTTGATGTCAACGTTCCTCTGCTCAATGGATTTGAGCTTTTGAAAAGCTTGCGAGAGTCAGGAAATACTACACCTACTATTTTTATAACTTCAATGAGTGCATCAAGTGATGTTTTAGAGGGGTTTGAATTAGGTGCAGATGATTATCTAAAAAAACCTTTTGAGATGATAGAATTAAAAGCTCGTATTGATAATATTAAACGCCATTTTAAAATTGATGATGAACGCACCTTAATGATTAGCGATACGATTAGTTATGACTTTGACAGACAAGTACTTTTTATAGATAGCAAAGAGGTTCAGCTCTCGAAAAAAGAGGGCGAGTTTTTAGCCTATTTTTTGCATAACCGTGGAAAAGTGCTTTCTGCTGATGAGTTAATGGTTAATGTGTGGTCTTACGATACAGCTCCGAGTTCAGCAACACTTAGAACGTATATTAAAAATATACGACGAATTCTAGGAGAAGAGATGATAACAACCATTCGTGGAGTGGGTTATGTATTTAATTAAAGAAGAGAAGAGAACCCTTATCCAATTTCTTCTACTCTATTTAGGGTCATCATTTATTCTGTTTGCTGTTATTGCGTATCTTTTTTATCAAAATGAATCACGTTTCTTTTACGATAAAACACGTAGCTCTTTAGAGATGAGTGCAGGTCGTTTGTCTTCTAAAATCATTTACGCACACATGATGAAAAAAGAGTTTTCCTTAGAAAATGTGGTTAAAAACTATGAGGATAAAATAGGTTTTTATACAAAGGACAATCACTCTATAGTAAGTAGTATTCAAAAGAAAATTGATTTTTCAAAACAGATATATCAATATAAAAATAGCATGATTTTGGTTGATAAGAGTACGTTTGGACATTTAGGTGTTGAAAGTATTGTTATTGAGAAAGATGGAATTAAAAGTTTTGTTCAGAATCTACAATATAAGATTATTATTTCCCTCCTTTTAATCTATTTCCTTCTCACCGTTATCGGATATTTCTTAGCCAAATTATTTATTAAGCCTATACAATTAAAACGAATTCAATTAGATAACTTTATAAAAGATAGTACCCATGAACTCAATACACCTATTACAGCATTGATGCTTTCGGTCAATAGTCCTATGGTCAACAGCCCTAAAAACTTGGAACGAATTCGATTAAGTGCTTCAAGGGTCTCTGCTATTCATAAAGATTTAACCTATTTGATGTTGGATAAGCATCATCAGAGTATTGTTTCAGAAGAGCTACTTCTTAATGCTATTGTTAAAGAAGAGTTAATGTATTTACTACTCTTAGCAGAGAAAAAAAAGATAGAGGTAGAAGTTAAGTACTTAGATGAAATTTATTTTAAAATTGATAAAGAGAGTTTTGTACGTCTTATCCATAATTTAATCTCGAATGCCATTAAGTACAATACTATTGGTGGAAAAATAGAGATTGTATTACAAGAGAAAACACTTGTTATAAAAGATACAGGAATTGGAATCGCCAAAGAGCATCAAAAAGGAATTTATGAACGCTTCTATAGAGCTACCAATCAAGTAGGTGGTTTCGGCTTGGGCTTAAATATTGTCTATAAAGTCTGTCAAGAGTATGGTATAAAGATTGATTTTGATTCTACTATTAATGAAGGGACTACTTTTTATTTACACTTCTAGTATGGTAATAGATAGGTAACACTTCTATGTTAAAATAGTCTAAAATCTAAAGTAATAGAAGGATAGAAGATGTATTTTAACAGGGGAATATTATTGTGGGTCATGCTTATGGCTCTGTTTAGTAGTTCGATGATGGCTACAGAGAGTGATTTTAATGCTGATGGTCGAGCAGATATTTTTGAGCGTAGAGGAAACACGAATAAAATATGGTATATGAATAGTGATGCAACTTATAGTCAAGAGAGTATAGGGAAAAAATCAACAAAATATAAAATAGCAGGTATCGGTGATTTTAATGATGATGGTATTAGTGATATATTTTGGAGGGTTGGAAACAGTAACTCTTTGTGGTTGATGAATAGTGATGGCACACATACATGGAAATATATAGGGAAAAAATCAACAAAATATAAAATAGCAGGTATCGGTGATTTTAATGATGATGGTATTAGTGATATATTTTGGAGGGTTGGAAACAGTAACTCTTTGTGGTTGATGAATAGTGATGGCACACATACCTGGAAATATATAGGGAAAAAATCAACAAAATATAAAATAGCAGGTATCGGTGATTTTAATGATGATGGTATTAGTGATATATTTTGGAGGGTTGGAAACAGTAATTCTTTGTGGTTGATGAATAGTGATGGCACACATACCTGGAAATATATAGGAAAAAAATCAACAAAATATACAATAGCAGGTATCGGTGATTTCAATAGAGATGGCATTAGTGATATTTTATGGAAAAAAGGGAGTGCCAATTACTTATGGTACATGAAAAGTGATGGTTCTCATAGTTATAAAAAGATAGCATCTAGCAGTAAAAAGTTTAAAGCTATAGCAGATTATAATGGCGATGGAGTAGATGATATTTTATGGTCGAATGGTAGTAGTTATGTTGTTTGGATGATGCAAAGTAGTGGAGATTTTGATAAAGTAGAGTTGAAGGTTAAAGATTCTGAAACCGTTACTGAAGTTCAAACCTTGTCTATCCCTCCTTTGGCAAGCTATCAAATGGTTGAAGGATATAAAGTTTTTAATATGAATATTCAAGAGGGAAGTCATGAATTTTTTAAAGGATTCAAAACAAAAACTTATGGTATTAACAGTAATATTTTAGGTGAAACCATTCGTATTCATCGTGGGGATGATGTGAAGATAGTCTATACTAACTTGTTAAAAGAGGCAACGACTATGCATGGACATGGTATGCATGTGCCTGCAACAATGGATGGTGGACCAAAAAATAAAATTCAGCCAAACAGTTCATGGACAGCTCAATATACTGTAAATCAAAAAGCCTGTACTAACTGGTATCATCCACATCTAATGGGTAAAACAGCTAAGCATGTCTATATGGGATTGGCAGGGCTTATTATTATTGATGATGATGAGAGTGACGCTTTGGATTTACCAAAAGAGTATGGGGTTGATGATATTCCTTTGATTTTGCAAGATAAACGTTTTGATAGTGCAAAACAGATAGATTATTCTCCCTCAACCCAAGAGATTCGACAAGGGTATCGAGCTGAGACAATGTTGGTCAATGGAACGATTGAACCTTTTGTTAATGTAAAGGCAAAAAAGATTCGTTTCCGACTGCTAAATGGCTCAAATGCACGGGTTTTTAAATTAGCCTTTTCAGATGGTAGAAAATTTTATCAAATTGCAACCGATAACTCTTTTTTAGAAGAGCCAATAAAGTTAACTAGTGTTATTTTAACCCCTGGGGAACGTGCCGAAATTGTAGTGGATTTTAAAGATGATTTAAATGGTCAAATAGAGCTGATGGACACTAACTCTAATAAGAAAATGATGAGTATTAAAATAAGTAAAAAGTCAGAAGTACAAACACGACTCCCCTCTACCTTAACCACACATATCAAGCTGAATCCACTGGATGCAGTGCGAACCCGAAAGTTTGTTTTGGGTATGAGTCGTATAAATGGTGCAATGCACATGAGTATTAATGGTAAAGTAATGAGTATGTCAAGAATTGATGAGGTTGTGCCAATGGATGATATTGAAATCTGGGAGATTACCAATACCATGGGAATGGAGCATAATTTTCATATTCACTCAACACACTTCTATCCACTCGAACGAAATGGGAGTCCTGATAATATTTTGCCAAGTGAAAAGGGTTACAAAGATACCATTCGTTTAGCACCAAAAGAGAGCGTTAAAATTATTGTACAAATGACCGATTTCCCCGATGATGAGAATGGCTATATGTATCATTGTCACTTCTTGGAGCATGAAGACGATGGAATGATGGGACAGTTTACGATTAGTACAGGTAATGCCGTGGTTAATGTTGCAGGAACAACAAGTTCGGGTATGGGTAATGGTATGAGATAATAACTCTGCACACGTTCTCCACACTTATAAGGTTAAAATACCTACAGTTGTACAGATAGAGGAGAACAGCATGAACATTTTATTACTCGAAGATGATATTATACTCCATGAGTCGATTCAAGAATATTTGGAGTTTGAAGGGTGGGCTGTCTCTAGTGCTTACTCTTCGGATGATGTCTATAATTTAACCTATAATAACTCTTTTGATTTATATCTTTTTGATGTAAATGTATTGGGCGAGAGTGGTTTTGAAATTTTAAAAGCACTTCGTGACTCTGGAGATACGACACCCACCATCTTTATTACAGCACTTACCGATATAGATTCACTAAGAGAGGGATTTTCGGTGGGTGCTGATGACTACATAAAAAAACCTTTTAATCCGGAAGAGCTAATGGTACGCATTCGTAACCGTTACAACCGAGAGACTTTTATCTGCTATCAAGATTTAAAATATGAGCTACAGTCACGTCAGCTCTATAAAGATGCTCAACCAATTCTACTTAGTGCTACCCTTTTAAACCTTTTTCATCTACTGATTACTCATAAAAATGATATTGTTTCATTAGATAATTTATTAGATGTTTTAGTAAATCCTAACCCAAATGCCTTGCGTGTCAATATGAGTAAACTTAAAAATAGGCTTGATTTAGATATTAAAAATATAAAGGGGATAGGGTATATGCTTAAGGATTAAATCTAATGGTAATGTTTAGGTAACAGTTCTTTGTTACACTCTTTTTACAAACAAAAGTAAAAGGATATGAAATGAAATATAGTAACAGTTTAAAGAGCATAGCTCTATCTTTGGTAGTAAGTGGATTATTGGTAGGTTGTGGTGGGGACAGTTCTAGTAGTACTTCCCTTGACTCCTCAACCGAGACTCTATTGGGTTCTGTGGTCAAAGGGGCGATTGATGGTGCAGATATTACGATTTATGACCAAAATGATAAAAAGGTCGCTTCGGGAGCATCAAAAGATGGTAAGTTTGCGATAGATGTAAATACGCTTACAAGCAGTTTCTATACATTAAAAAGTAGAGGTGGAACATATACCGATGAGGCAACCAACACACTGGTTACCGTTGCTAGTTCTGATGGGCTAGAGACGCTCTTAACCAAAGAGGAGTTAATGGCTATGATAACCAATAAAACATTTGCCTCATTAACACCTGAAACCACTATTTTTACATCACTGGTTAAAGAGAATCTAAACGACAATAATCTCTCTATGGCAATTATGAAAGCTGAAGAGTTAATATATAAATTGATGATTAAAAACTCTTCGCCTATGCCCGATATGAGTGGCGATAAGTTTATGAAAACAGGGGACTTAACGAAAGCTATTCCCTCTAATCAATCTGAAGCTTTTGCTAAAAACAGAGCAGTTTCTTTTTCTAATTTGGTTAAGGCTTTAGGCTTGAAACCTGTAGATGCTTTTGATGTAATCTCTAAATTAGAAGAGGATTACAAAGATGGTAAAGCTGATAAAATAGAGATTGATGGTAAGCGTGTCAATTTGACCAATGAGTTCTCTTTGGCAAGAACACGTCTTTTTGAAGATACCACTTCACGTCTTCGTGATGGAAATTTAACGGAAGACCAAGTTAAAGAACTTGAATCAATGGGCTTTAATATTAAAAATTTAACCGATGGTAAAACGGATAAAGATAAGATGCTAGAAGAGAAAGTTACCAAATATTTGGCTTCAACCACGCTTCCAACGCTTCATGTATTGCCTACGATGAGCGATGAAGATGGCAATAACCAAGATGCAAAAGCTACTTATACATTAACAGCCAATAAAGATGTGACTGTAAAAATAGAGACTCCTGATGGCTCATGGAATACCCCAATGTGGAGATACAACAATAACCCTCTACCTTTGGTTATTAGAACCAGTCGTGGTAATGCCATGACCCTTAATTTTAATAACAAATTGGATGCTGACTCTACCATTCACTGGCATGGATTTAAGATTCCTGCAATTATGGATGGTGGACCCGATGTTCCAGTAAAAGCAAACGATAGCAAAGTCTATAGCTTTACCATGAATCAACCTGCCTCGCCATTGTGGTTTCATCCACACCCTGATATGCAGACAGGAAAACAGGTCTACATGGGATTAGCAGGGGTCTATCTGGTAGAAGATGAGATTTCTAAAAAGTTAGAAGCTGATAAGATGCTACCATCAGGAGAAAAAGATGTGGTTTTATTGGTTCAAGATAGACGTTTTGATACTGAAAAAAATGGTGTAAGGAAGCTTCTTTATAAAACAAAAATGATGGATGCTGATGGAATGAAAGGCGATACTATTCTGGTTAATGGTTCGGTTATGCCAAAACTGAATGTAGAGACTGCACAGTACAGATTTAGACTCTATAATGTCTCTAATGCCAAAACATATGATTTTGCCTTTAGTGATGGGCGTAAGTTTAAGATTGTGGGCACAGATGGTGGATTATTGAACAAGCCTGTGGAAGTAGACCATATTATGTTGGGTGCTGCCGAGCGTGTTGAGCTAATTGCCGACTTCTCACAAGATGCTGTAGATAGCAAAGTGCTAATGGTTAGCAGACCGTATAAAGCCGATATGATGAGCATCATGGGCGAAGACTCTAACTCAAGCGATATAAATATGGAAGATAACGGTATGGGCTTGACCATTATGAGATTTGATGTGAGCAAAGAGGTAACCGACGATATAACAATTTACAGCTCACTTCCTGCCAATGCCGAGATAGCTACACGCCTAGACCCAACAACAGCTGTGAATGCAGGGAATAGTCGTAAGTTTGTAATGTCTATGTATAATGGTGCGACTACTACTTCCGAAATGGGGAATATGAATGGCAATCAAGGGCAAGGTATGGGTAGTGCTAATATGGGGCAAGGGATGAATGGTAATAGTAATAACACTTCAACCATGAATATGACCTTTGCTATTAATGGTAAAATTTTTGACCCCAACCGTGTCGATGAGTTTATTGGTGCAGATACAACTGAAATTTGGGAGCTTAAAAATATGTCCCCAATGGCACACCCTTTCCATGCTCATGCAATCCAGTACCAAATTCTTGACCGAAGTGGAGTCCCTGCTACAGGAACAGACTTGGGTTGGAAAGATACCTTCTTGGTTCAACCAGGCGAAACCGTAAGAATTATTGGTAAATTTGAACCGATAAATATTGGAGACTACATGTACCACTGTCACATCTTAGAGCATGAAGATGCAGGAATGATGGGATACTTTAGAGTTGGCGATAGTGGGAATGTTAAGAATTAACTGAGGTTAGTAGCGAATTGGATAAAATACCATCACTAAAAGGTTATTAACATTATGTAGGTGTGACCATGTCACACGGCAAAATAAAAATAGTTTTTTAATATTTTGAATATTCCTGGAGTAAGGACTTTAGTCCTGTTAGTTGAACTAAAGTCTCTACTCCTAGTTTTGCAAGAAGTCTATTAGATTTATCTTATTAAAGATTCACAATCGTAATCCCTAAATTCCCCTTCTGTCCATGAAAAGATTGCAATTTAGGATAGGATTTTAGATAGTCTATAATAACTTTTTTCAAAATTCCTGAGCCTGTTCCATGAATGACTTCTACACTTGAAAAACCTGCTACTAAGGCATCGGATAGAAAGACATCCAGTTTATCAAGGGCTTCGTCGGCGTAACAGCCGAGGAGTTTAATCGAGATAGCTCCTCGTCCTGATTTTTCTACGTTTACAACGGTTTTTGGTTTTTTGACGGCTTTTTTCTGCACGCTTTCAATGTATCTTAGTTGGGTTACGGGGACTCTCATTTTTAGTCCGTCCACTTCGATGGTTGCCTCTTTGTTTCGGATGTTCAAGACCTCTCCTCGGGTGGAGCGATATTTGACAGAGTCTCCTATTTGTAGAACGCGTTTGTTGGGTTGTTCTACTTTTTTGGCATGAGTAGAGAGTTTTTTCTGCTTATGAGCTTCGTTTAATAGTCGTCTTCCTTCGGTAGACTCTTTGACTTTCATCGCTTCCAAGGCTCGTTTTGTTGCTGCGTTGTATCGGTTTTCTAAGGTGGCTACGGCTTTTCGTTGCTGTTCGTTGAGTCGCTCTTCTATATTTTCTAAATCTTCTCTTTTACGCTCAACGGCTTTTAAATCTTCATCTATTTTTTCCAGTTTTAGACGCATTTCACGCTCTAAGGTGGTTGATTTTTCAATCAGTTCATTTAGATTCTCTTTGTCTTCTCCGTAAACTTCTTTTGCTTTGAGTACGATGTGTTCAGGAACACCATAACGTTGTGCTGTCTCAAAGGCATACGATTTACCGATGCTTCCCTGTAAAAAAGTGTAGGTTGGTTGGCGTTGCTCTTCGTCATATAAGGCAGCGATAAGCTCTACATCATCATCGGTACTCATTAGCGAAGCCAAGCGTTTGTGGTGGGTAGTAACAATAAAGGTTATCCCTTTTTTCTTGAGTTCATCAAGCATAACCCTAAAGAGTGATGCTGCTTCATCTGAATCGGTTCCCAGTTCTATCTCATCCACTCCGACGATGGCATTTTCTTTGTCAAAAAGTTTTGAAAACTCTACCATACGTCCTGCAAAGGTAGAGATATCGTTTTTGACCGATTGAGGGTCATCAATAACAGCTTCTATACTTTTAAAATGACCCACTTCTGTTTTCTCTTCGTTACATTTAAATGGTAGAAGGTTTTTAGACATATAGACAGCCGAGAGTAGGGACTTTAGAAGCATGGTTTTACCACCTGCATTTACCCCTGTTACGAGCATAACCGATTTATCTAAATTGATATTCACAGGTTTTGGCTTGTCAATAGCAGGGTGGCAGAAACCATCTAGCTTGACTATTTTTCGTTTGGAAGGGAGTATAAAACTGTAATCAAAAGCCCTAGCAAAGAGTACACGAGCTTGGTAATGGTCAAATTTATCGTATTCTCGGTTGATGTATCGCATAAACAAAAAGTGCTTATGCAGGGTGGCTGAAAAGTTTTGACAATAGCGATAAATCACTTCCTCTTTACGGCTTAAAAGCGTAGACTCTTTCTCTTTTAAATGCGAGATGGATTGAGGTAAAATATAGAAAAATCCACCCGAACTACGCCCCACCACCGAAGCTTTGATGGCTTTGTTAAATCCACCACGCACCATAAGGGTCTCTTCTCCATTCAAAAAATGCACTTGGGTATCGACCAAATAGTCTTTGAGACTCGATGAGTGAGCCAAACGGTAGAGCTTCTCTTTAAGTTCCGATTTATTCTGTTTTAGAGCTTTTTCAATGTCATACAGTTCAGGTTCACGTTCGGGGTTAATGTTTCCCTCGTCAGTAAAATACAAAATAATATTGCTAATCTCTTCATGAACATCAATTTCTCGAATCCATTTGTTCAAAGGTTCGGGCAAAGAAGAGGCTTTTAGGGCATTAAAATACTCTATCATCGTCACAAAAGCATAAATATCGTCCAAAGAGAGGATGCCTTGCTTTTTAATACGATTGAGTTGCTCATCAAGATTTGGAACTTCTTTCATACTTGGAAACTCTACGGTAGCAAGTGCAGAGATGTATTTAAAATGCTGATTAATATCGCCCATCATCTCGATGGACTTTTCTCGTGCATAGAAGTTCTTAAAGTTGTTTATAAATAGGTCTAGGTCTAGTTTTTGCGTTAGGGTTTTCACGTTTTTCTTTTCAGTTTTATATTCAATAATTATAGCGTATTTTAGGTCTCTATATCCCATAAAATAAAAGCATCTTTGTACTCATGGGGAAGCTTTTTTTTAATTTTTTCAGCTTCTTCACGGCTTTTGTATGAACCAATTAAGAGCTTGTAATAGTAGGTTGTATCTACTTGTCGTTGTGTAATCTGTGTTGGATAGGAGCTTCTTTCTAAACTCTTCTGAACCACCAAGGCATATCTTTTATTTTTAAAAGCACCTACTTGAACATAAAAACGTTCTTGGGTTTTATTGATATTAATGCTTTGGTATTTAGGAGTTTCACTTTTTGAAAAAAGTAGAAGAGTAAAGGCTAATATAAATATAATAATTTTCATTCTTTCTCACTTTGCTTATATAATTCTTAAAGCGTATCATACTCAGTTAAACGTAAAAAGTACTTTATGTGCTTTTTAAACTATAATAGCTTTAAAACTTTATAGGTTGAAAATTATGAATTATCAAAAAATATTAGAAGAGATAGAATATGAGATTAAAGATGAACTAAACGAAGGTAACGTAGCTGATTACATACCTGCTTTGGCAGAAGTTGACCCAAACCAGTTTGCCATGACGATTACATTAGAGAGTGGAGAGCAGTTTTCGATTGGAAAAACAAAAGAGGAGTTCTCGATTCAGAGTATTTCTAAAGTGTTGGCATTTTCGTTAGCCATTAATATTCACTCGAAATCTCTCTATAAAAGGGTAGGGGTTGAGCCTTCTGGTTCTGCTTTTAACTCGTTGGTTCAGTTGGAGTATGAAAATGGAATTCCCCGAAATCCATTTATCAATGCAGGAGCAATCGTGATTATGGATGTCTTAATGAGCCATTTCGGAGGCGACTATTCTGCTTTGGAAAAAGTGATGAACTTTACACGAGAGATAAGCGATAACAGTTTATTGAAGTTTGACTCTATTGTTGCAAAATCAGAGATGGAACACGCTTCTCGTAACCTTTCGTTGGCTCAATTGATGAAAAGTTTTGGAAATTTTGAGAATGATGTGCATGAAGTAGTACGAACCTATTTTAAACAGTGTGCAATTTCAATGAATACCGAAGATTTATCACGAGCTATGATTTATTTGGCGTTTAAAGGAACAGACCCCATCTCAGGAAAAGAGTTTTTAAGTGAAGCACAGACCAAACGGGTCAATGCTCTGATGTTAACCTGTGGTCATTACGATGCCAGTGGAGAGTTTGCGTTTAATGTTGGTTTACCTGCAAAATCAGGTGTGGGTGGTGGAATTGTAGCTGTTGTACCCAATGTGATGAGCATTGCTGTTTGGTCACCACGGCTCAACAGCTACGGAAATTCACATGTAGGGACATTGGCTTTGCAGTTGTTTACGACAAAAACAGGTTTGAGTATTTTTTAATATTCTTTTTTATTTTAGAATAATAGAAAAGTGTTATAATGAGTTATCTTGATAAAAGGAAACATAATGGTAATGGAAAAAGATTTTAAAGAGTCTATTGAAAAGTCAAAAGAATCACTAAAAGTATTAGAAAAAAAAGTGACTGAAGTGGCTGATGATTTGAGTGAAAATGTTGTTGAATTTTGGGGTGGTTTGCAGAAAAGTCTTGAAAAAATCAACTCTAAGCTAGAGGGTTCGTATAAAGATTGGGAAAAAGAGGGCGATGAGGCAAAAGTTCAAGCCAGTCTTGGAGCAATGGAAGCAAACGATAAGATGAAAGAGATAAAAGATACTCTTGAAGAGTTTGCAGATAAAGTCTCTAAAAATGCACATGCAGGGCTAGATACCGTTGCGTTAAAAGCTCATTTGGCACAAAAAGAGGCAGAAGCTCTGTGGGACGAAAAATCTCCTGCGATTAAAAAAGAGTTGGAAGCATCAAAAGAGAAAGTCTCTAAAATGGCTGTTGAAGCCGTAGATGAAATTACAAGCTTTTTTAATAAAGTAGCCGATAATTTTAATGAGAAATCAGATAAAAAATAGAGTATAACGAGGCTAAAGCCGTCGATTCCATATCTGCAATGTGCATTTTTGGAATCGGCGGTGTTCACACCCGTTAATAAAGCTTACGCTTCCCCACGAATCTGATAGGTAATATCGCCTGCACCAAAAGCAGTAATTAAATCTTCACGGTACTCTTGAATAATATTGTTGTTTTGTATAATCTGAACCACCCCATCTTTACGGGTAATACTATCAGCCATATGCAGTTTATAACGGCTAAATGCACCTTTTAAATCAATGTCTACTTTTAGCTCTCCTGCTGACCAAATTGGTAAAATAGTTAACTCATCAACCCCTTCAAAACACTCTACAAAAGCTTGTAAATTATCCAATGTTCGGCTGTATTTATGGGGTTGCCAAATAACATTAAGTTTATTAAAGCCTCGTAACTTTTTATAGGCTTGAAGCGATTGCATGGTTACTTTTATCTCGGTTGGATGGTGTCCATAATCATCAATAACCACACAGTCTTCATAATTCTGCACAATATCAAAACGTTTTTTGATTCCTTTGTAGTGAATAAGGTTGTTTCTAATATCGTCGATACTCTCGCCCATCTCCAATGCACCCAAAATTGCCAACCCAGCATCCAAAGCAATATGGTTTCCAAAACCAAATACTTCAAAATTACCAAACTCTTTTAGTTTGAATTTGGTATAGGGTTCGCCATTGACCAAAACAAACTCTATATTTGTAATCTCTTTGGATGGATAGAGCTTAATCGATTCTATATCCAGTGATGCTAAAAACTCATCTTCTGCATTGATAACACGTACTTTTGCTAAATTTAAAAAATTTCTATACGCGTTATAAAATCGCTCTTCATCGTACTCATAATACTCCATATGCTCGGGTTCAACATTGGTTACAATGGCTAAGTAGGGATTAGAATTCAAAAAGCTCTCATCACTCTCATCGGCTTCAAAAACCACTTTACTGTTTTCGGCGTGGCGAACATTTGAGCCAAACTCTTTGCTAATCGCCCCAATCAGAGCATTTGAATCAGGAATAATAGACGAAAGCATCGCCGAAGTAGTACTTTTACCATGAGCCCCACCCACAGCATAAACCTCTTTGTCTCCTAAAATAGTTTTTAGTGACTCTTTACGAGAAAGCAGTTCAATTCCCAACTCTTTAGCTCGTTGGTACTCAGGATTATTTGGTCGAACAGCTGCCGAATAGATAACTCTATCAACCCCTTCAACGGCATCTGCATGATGAGGTATGGTTATCTTCGCCCCAAAGTTAAGAGCCAAATCATCAGTAATCTCACTCTGTTTTATATCCGAACCACTAATTTGATGACCATCATTTGCTAAAAGTTTTGCTAATGCCGAGAGACCAATGCCTCCTATTCCTATGAAGTGTATTTTCATTTTTGTTCCTTGTTTATTTATTACTGTAAAAGTTTATAAAAATATGATAAATAATTTTATCTTTTATATTATTTTTTCCAACTTTAATATTGGAAACATCATTTATATTTGTATCTTCAATATTAGTAAATTCAGATAAATAGGTTGTATATCCATTCCATCTATCTTGAAAATTTTTATTTTTTACATAAATTAAGATATATCCTACAGAGTGTCCCATAACATCATATCTACCAATTAATTTGTCATAGTGTTCTTTGATATAATCTTTTTGTATAGAGGTAATTCGTAAAGCTTCAATAATAGTTTTTTCAGATTGATTTTCATCTTTTACAATTATATCTCTTTCATTCCCTTGATTAACTCGATTTTCTCCTGCAACATTATATTTTTGGAGTTCCAAACCACTTATATATTTATCATTGATATGATTTTCTTTTTCAAATTCAAGTGTATTTACATTTTTTAGGATTTGTTTTGTGATTAGAATTAAATCAGTTAGTAATGTATCATAGTTAAAAGTTGATTTATCGTCTTTTAAATTAATACTTTGATTTGCTGTTCCTTGATTGATAGCTATACCAGTTATAGGTGCATAAAAGTTATTATTTGTAATGTTATTGAGAGGTTCTTCTTTTTTATCTAAAATTTTTTTATAATATTCGTTCCCAAAATTTCTATTCTCTGACTGTAGATTATAGACTTTATCTAAATAATATTTTGAATGAATTGATAATCTATTAATACTACTTTTAGTCAATTTTTCTAAAAGTTCAATATGTTTAATGCTACTTTCTAGGTATTGCCATAAACCATTTAAATTAAAAAAATCATATATATTGTCATACTCATCTACAGTATATCCACCTGTTGGTCTTTTATATTCTTTAAAAAAATTATAATAGTCAAGTAGGATTAGTTCAATATCTTTAGAACTTAACTTCTCAAAAAGTTTAGTCTGATTATTTTTTAGAGTTCTTACAAAACTTGGAAGTGGTACTTTAGCTTTACCTTTTTGTAGGGCTAAATCCATCACTTTCGATTCAATTTGGACAAGATGTCTTAGTGACAATATATATTTAATAAATATTTTAATTTTATTAGGTTCAATATGAACTTTATCATAATCATGAAACGTAATTGGTTTAAGAGTATTATGATTTCTATACTCAATTATAAAATTAGTATATATTGGTATATCATTATATATACTATAAAAATCTTTTATAGCTTTTGTTGTATTTATTTGTAATAGTACTTTTAAATAATCATATATATTATCTAAATCATTGAGCATTAATTGCTTGATAAATGAATATTGCTCGTTGTCTAATAACAGTATTGACAACAAACTATTTTTGTTTGAATCATCTTTTGAATTCTTATAAATATTTATATCTATTTTAGAGATATATTCTATCAACTCAAATAAAAACTTTTTATCAAAAATATCTAATGATTTAGAAAGTTCAACTATCCAAAATAATCCATTAAAATTACTTATTGTTTTTCCACTACTTTGTTCTAATGAGAGTTTAATTGACTCAATAGATAAAGATACTAATTCATCTTTAAATTGATGCGATATAGTAATAAAATAGTTTTTATTTAATTGATTGTAATTGGAATATAGATGCCAAAAAAGTTTTTGATAATTTTCTTTAGTTGATATAAGCTTATTTATCTCTCCTTGTGATAATAAAGTAAAAAGTTTTTCATAAAGTATTGTCGAATAAAGTCTACTAGAATTTAATTTTTCTTTCACTTTTAGATGACTATCATCATTTATAAATTCATCTTTTGCTTTTTCAATAAAAAATGAATATCTGTCTCCTAAATCTTTATATTTAAATCGATTAAAAAAATCATCTTTATAATGATAGTCTGCATAATAAATTATGGTGCATAAATCATTTCTAGTTGAAAAATTTTGAATGAGATTTTTGTATCTATTGAAATTTGCTTTATTTTTGGCTATATTAGGATTATCTTTATTCCATTCTTTTCGTTGTTTTTTTTGTTTATCTTTAAGATTTTGTATATAATTTTTAAAAGTTTGGTCTTTTATTAAAAGATTGTCAACATTTAAAATCATTCTAAAGTTTATATATTTTTCAAGATTCTCCTCTATTGGGTAATTGGGAATGATTTTTTCTATATCTAGCAAAGAGATATTTAGAACTTGTAGCAAAGATTCTGTATATAAATCTATTTTAGAAAAGCTGAAATAAATTTCCCAAAAATCATCTGCGAAAGTGGAAAAGTCAAGAATCATTTTTTCATAATTAATACTATGTAGATAAATTTCTTTTTTTTGTAAAAAGTTAAGAATATAAATCAAATCATTTTTTGATTTATATTTTAATAAAATCCCATAAATAATCCATAAAACATATTCTTCATAATCATCTTTTTCTTTTTCAATTTTATTTAATACACTAAATAAATCCTCATATTTCAAATATGGAGCTATATATTCTAATTGATTAGAAGATATATAATCAAATAAAATAATAATTTCATTAAAAGATACATCTGTATATTTAACCTTTGTATCATTGGTATAACGGTAATCTATTCCATATAAAGATTGAAATAGTTGAACTTCAAAACTTATAGAATAAACTTCTCGTTCGTCTAAATATAGAAGTTTATGTTTTTTCATGAATTCAAACAATCTAATATTAAAAGTATATTTATCAATAAAATTATCAACTATATATACTCGTTTATTATCTATAGATTTCAATATATTGAAGATATAATTTTCCATCTGCTTTGAATAGTTGTGTTCTAATAGAGTAATAATAAAAAGGAATAATATTTTTTCAATTTCAGAAATTTTAATATTCTTTTGAAGAATGTAATCTAAATTTTCTATTTTTCTATAAATAGTAAGAGTTGAACCATTTAAATATTCCCATTTCCCATAAATCATCTGCTCTTCATTTTTTAATTTATGAATAATAGATAATAAAAGCCTCTCTTGTTGCTCTGTAGTCAAAGAGGGATGCCGTCTAAAAATAAAAGGGTCAAAGTCTACAAAGTCATTAAAAAGATGAGGTTGAATATTAGTTAAATAGATAATAACCTCTTCAAACTCTTCATAGAATCGTAATTTATGAGCAAATATATTTTTAATAGTTTTACTATCAAGTTTTTTATAGCTTATAAAATAGGCTGTTAAATACTCTTGAATAGACTTATGAAAAAAGCTAAAATTATCTCCTTTTTTTTCAAAAAGAGCAGTATCTAATATTTTTTTTAAATCATTATCTTTTATCTCTTTGTTCTCAACTTGATAAAGCTCATCAACAAAATTTTCTATATCATTTATATTCTCATCTAAAACAGTATCTTTTCTATTTAACATCATATATGTAGCTAATGAAGCACCTATTGGAAATAGTTTTTTAACTTTTCTTTTATCTTGTTTATGTTCTCTTTTAGTACCTTTTGATTTTATACTTTGCTCTACAATTTTTTGATAAATATCAATATAAGTAATATTCTTTTGTTGATACTCCTTCCTAAAATTACTGGTTAGATGCTTGACTATCATAATGTTTTTAAGAAGTAGTTCTAAATGATTCTTCTCGATAAAATCCCAAAAATCATTTATATCATTAGCTTTTAGCAATAAGTTTATATCATCTTTTGAAAGTTCTTGAATATCATAAACTTTTAACTCTTTATCTACTTCTTTTAATTTCTCTTCAAAATTTTCTTTCCATTCAAGATAGCGACAGGTAATAATAATTTTTTTCTTTTTATAGCGTTCTATAAACTTAACTAAACGATGAATTAGTATATCATTATCTTTATTTTGCAATAAAGCCTCATCAATAGAATCAAGTAAAATAATATCATATTGCTCTATATCTTTCTTCTTATATTCTGATAACATTTTTAATAGAAACAATTCACTATTTTTATTTTGAGCATACTCTTTTAACTGAAAAGTTTTGCCTGAAGCAGGTTCGCCCAAAATAACAGAGATGGAGCTATTTTGAATAAGTGTATCAAAATCTACAATATCATTTGATTCTATGTTTTTAAATTTTCTGGGAATGAAGTTGGTTTGGGTCATTTTTATCCGTTAAAGAATCTGAAATTTATATTAAGTTTTTATACGCATTCCCACTTGGAAAGTGGGGACGAGGAATATTTTTGAAGCTTTCTATTTGAAAAGAGGAAAAATCTAAACCATTTTGTTTGGGTTTGCTTGTAGTTGTCAATTTATCTCCACTGTTTGCAATAATTTCTAAACCATCATTTTTAAAACTATTTAAGAGCCATAATATTTTTTCAAACAGTTGTTCATTTGAGATATTAATTGTTAGTTGCATAAAGTACTCCTTTTTAATTTAATTATAACACATTTCCAATATAACTACTTCTTAAAATAGTTAAAAAATCTCATCTATAACAATATCTCGATGTACCAATTCATTGTAGTACTCATTTTTGTTGACTCCAAAAGTTGTTACAAAAATGAGTCGTATGTTGTGGCGATATTTAGTCTGTTTGTTGAATACATTTATTTTGTTTCGTAGCTCTTCATAATATTTTTTTGTAATGGTAAAAACATCATCATAATATTTACATTCGATAATATCAATATTTTTACTACCATCAATATACTCTAAAAGCATATCAATTTGTGTCCCTTTTTCTTCTTGATTTTGGGCGACATAGTTCCAGTAGTGCAGTTGAGTATTGACTCCTGAAACACCAAGAGCATGTTTGATTTCATCAATGTGAATATGACAGATGTTTTCAAAAGCAAAACCTGACCAAATTTTATAGGGTTGAGATAGGGCGATGTTTTGCCATTTGATATTTTGATGGTTGACCATCCATTTATTGTAAAAATACGAGAACGCATCGGTGGCTCGGTAGATTTTTTCTCGGCTTTTTTGTCCGAATTTTGGTACAACACAGAGAAATCCTGAGAGTTCAAGCTCTTCTAACACATCTTTAATAACAGAAGAGGAAATATTGAGTTTTTTTGCAATCTCTTTTTGAATGTACCCACTCCATTTTTTGGATAGCAAGGTCATAACTTTGTAGTGCCATTCTGAATTTTTGAAGAGTGACTCGTAAAGTTCTTGGTACTCATAAATCAACAGACCATTTTTATCAAAACATTGAAAATTAATGTTTTCGAGTTGTTGTTTCCGACAATCCATATCGTTAATGTATTTAGCAACACCACCCAAAACCATGTAGGTATCGACAATAGATTTTTTGGTATATCGGCAACCTTTGATTTCTAAAAGTTTTGAGACGGCTTTTAGTTTAAAGGGTTGCATGTTGATTTTATGGGTTACTCTGTTGTGTAGGGTCTTTTTGTTGCGTACAATTTTATTTATCATGTATGAAGTGGCTGAACCACAAACAATGAGCAAAATATCATCTCGTCGTGTACAAAAATCATTCCAAAATTCAGAAAAAGCAGTTAGAAAACCTGATTTATGCGTGTCTAACCACGGAAACTCATCTAGAAAAATAACTTTTTTTGTATTACTTTGTGTCTCAATATAATCTTCTAGTAAAAAAAAGACCTCTTGCCACTCTTTTGGTTTTTGGGTTATTTTATTTCTGGAAGCTCTCTCTATTTTTCGTATAAAAGAGTTGATTTGTGCCGATTTGTTTGCTCCGTAAACACCTGTAACTTCAATGGCATTTAAGTTGTTCTCTTTGATAAAATGTCGTATGGTTTCTGTTTTTCCAATTCGTCTTCGACCATAAACTACCATAAAAGAAGATGCTTTTTGATAAAGAAGGTTTTTTAAGATAGTTAGCTCTTCTTCTCTTTCTACAAACATTGAATAACTCCTAAATCTAAATAATTTAGTTATTATAACGAATTACCTACCAAAAAAACAGAGGTAATCTCGACTAATTAAGGATTAGTCGAGATTATCTCCTATTTACTCTCTTCTAAAACCTTCAACTCCTCTTTTCCTTGTTTTACATATTTTGCAAACATGGTTAAAAG
>Ga0256826_1000392_pt1 | contig 26555 bp, 22 predicted proteins | sample CV79metaG_FD_185975 | JGI IMG/M metagenome (GOLD analysis project Ga0256826, IMG submission 185975) | Hydrothermal vent microbial communities from East Pacific Rise, Pacific Ocean - CV79 | ecosystem: Environmental > Aquatic > Marine > Hydrothermal vents | place: Pacific Ocean: East Pacific Rise...
GTGATGGGATATTACTCAATCTAATTGTTAAATATCTCAAACAGAATATTGTGGATGGTCTTAAAAAGTGGATTCCTGAAAAAGGTACTCCACAAGGAGCAGTATTAAGCCCTTTGTTGGCAAATATCTATCTACATCCACTTGATGTTATGCTAACTAATCTTGGCTTAAAAGTTGTCAGATATGCTGATGATTTTGTAATTTTGTCCAAAAACGAACAAGAAGCTATTATGGCTCTTGAACAGGTTAAGCAATGGGTTAAGAAAGTTAACCTAGAGTTGCATCCTGATAAGACTCATATAGGAAATGCCTTAATCAAAGGTCAAGGATTTGAATTCTTGGGTTATAGATTTGAAGCAGGAAAACGATTTGTTCGTAAGAAAAGTATTAAAAGCTTTAGGGATAAAGTACGAGCCAAAACCAAACGCTCTCGGTCAGGAAGTATGGAAGAAATTATCGCTGATTTAAATCCAATGTTAAGAGGTTGGTTTGGATATTTCAAACATGCCTATAAGACTACATTTAACGGTAATGATGGATTCGTACGCAGACGACTAAGAGCAATTTTACTAAGACGGAACAAGAAAAAGAACTGTTTTGGTATAACTATCAATGCACACAGACTATATCGAAATATCTATTTCGCAGAACTTGGGCTTTTCACTTCTGATGAAGCTTGGGTTTTAGCGTGTCAATCCCGATGAGGAAACTATCAACTGGAGAGCCGTATGCGAGAAAATTGCATGTACGGTTCGGAGGGAGGGGAGGATTCTTCCCTACCCCTATACGGATGTTTTTAATGCTCGGGTAGGGTGCGTTTCCCAACGCACCGTCAAAACCAAATATAATTAACCAACGAATTTAAAATGAATGCGTTTTCCAACGCACTGATAAAACCATACCAAATCAACCAACCAATCAAAAATATGACAATTTGACATATTATTAATATTTTATATTTTTTTATGTTATTCTTCAAAATGGCAAATTATAAACGACTCTTTTTAGCAGGATACAGCTACTACTTTACGATTGTTACCTATGAGCGTCATCCTATCTTGATAAAAAATATAGAGCTTTTAAGAGAGGCTTTTCGTGAGAGTAAACGTTATTATAAATATAGCATAGATGCCATTGTTATTTTGCCTGACCATATACACATGATAATAACACCTGAAAACTATTTAGACTATCCTAAAATTATTCATGCCATTAAATATAACTTTTCTAAACGCTATAATGAACGAAATGAGTTTTTTCAATCAGCAAGTAGAAACAGAAGAAAAATAAGAGCTGTTTGGCAAAAGCGATATTATGAACATACCATAAGAGACGAAAAAGATTATTGGAGATGCTTGGAGTATATAAAATATAATCCTGTTAAGCATAAATATGTTGAAGATGAAAAGGAATGGGAATATGGGTCATATTAGGTTGTTTATATCTTTATTGTAAAAGCTATACTCAGCTGTAGAGGTGCTTTATGTCTCATGATTTAGGGATTTGTAGAGGTTAAATGCAACTTTTTATTTATATAATACAACTTTTTATGTGTTTAATGCAACTTTTCATGTGTTTTGTAAAATTTATATAAGATAACTCTATTTATCTATTTACAATACGGTTTTCTACTTATTAAGCTATTTTTTTACCTCAAAAGGTTTTACTTTGAGAGCTATTTTAACTTAAATGCAACTTTTTATGTATTAAAAGAAACCTATATTAATAAGGTTCTATAGTATATTTAATTATGTTATTATATAATACAACATAAACTACATAGGTTGTAAATAATGAATACAAATTTAACAAATAGAAATCACACTCGCCAATCACATATAATTGTTAACGCTAGATATGCTCTTTCTCGGGCTGAAATTGATATTGTATTAACGCTTTTAACAGCAATAACAAAAGAAGATAAAGATTTTAAAGATTATCAATTTACTTTAAAAGAGTTAGAAGTTAAGACCAATAGAAGATGGGATTCTAAACAACTAAAAAATAGCATTAAAAGTTTGATGACAAAACCTTTAAGTTTACCAACAGAACATGATAATGATTGGGAAATTGTAAATTGGTTTTCGTATTTTAAGTATAGTCATACAGGTTTGATTACATGTCGTTTTGATAAACGCTTAAAACCATATCTTGTAGAATTATCAGGAACAAGAATATTAGCTGACTTTAGGCATCTATTGCCTATGAATTCTAGTTATTCTAAAAGAATTTATCTACTTCTAAAAGAGTACAATAAAATAGGAAGTAGAAAATTTAATGTTGAAAAACTTCAAGATATTCTAAAAGTCAAAAATACAATGAGAATATACAATCGTTTTAAAGAAAAAGTACTAAAACGAGCCGAAAACGATATAAACAAATTCACAGACCTAGAGGTAAGTTTTACAGAAAAAAAACAAGGCAGAAAAGTAGTAGAGATAACATTTATTATCCGAAAAAACGAAGTAGATTTAAAATCTTTTATAGAGATTATCCGAGAAAACTATGTTAATCAACTGCTCTACTATACAAAAGAAAATCGACCTTTAAAATGTAGTGAACATGGTTTATTATATTACTCTGACAACTATGAGAATATCAATAAAAAAGAGGCTTCAAAACTATGGGAGCATCTGCATGAACATAGAAAAAATTTGGAGTGCTATGAAAAAATGGATATGAAAAAAGTTATGAGGAAACTTGTTTTAGCTGACCAATACACTTTTATGCAATATATGAGAGAAAATTTTATTGACAAAGAGGTTTGGCAAAAAGAGGATATGATGATTTCAATCTCCTTTACAGGGGAGTTATTTGATAAAACGAGTGGGGATTTTTTTGATGCTAAAACAAATCATGAACTTTGGTCAGAGCTTTATGGGTTGGTAAGGTTGGGTAAGATTGAGGTATTTTGATCTTTAGATGTAATACTTTACTTTCCTAGTTTTGCAAGAGCTTTAATACCAATAGAGTTAAAAAATAGGCTATAATTATCTCAAAAGATAAAAGAGCAAAAAATGAAAAAATTACCTATTGGCATTAGTACATTTGAAAAAATTATAAAAGAAAATTATCTCTATATTGACAAAACTAAAGAGGCTTATGAACTTATAACAAACCATGCTTATACTTTTCTCTCTCGCCCTCGCCGTTTTGGAAAATCTCTTTTTCTTGATACTTTACAAAATATTTTTGAGGGGAATAAAAAGCTGTTTAAAGGGCTTTATATCTATGATAAGTGGGATTGGGAAGAGAGTTATCCTGTTATAAAACTAAGTTGGGGTGGAAATCTACGAAGTGAAGAACATCTAAAGAATAGAATAGATGATGTCTTGCGACACAATCAAACTCATTTAGAGATTAAATGTAGCAAAACAGAACAATTTGACTCATGTTTTGAGGAGTTGATTAAAAAAAGTTATAAGAGATATAATAAACCAGTGGTTATTTTAATAGATGAATATGATAAACCCATTTTGGATAACCTTGACCAGATGGAAGTAGCTCATGAAAACCGAGAGATTATCAAAGCTCTTTATGGAGTTATGAAAGAGAATGACCAATATATAAAATTTGTTTTTTTAACAGGGGTAAGTAAGTTTAGCAAAGCAAGTATTTTTAGTGGATTAAATAACTTACGAGATATATCACTCTTGCCACAATTTGGAACAATTTGTGGATATACACAAAACGATATAGAGAGTACTTTTCTTCCTTACTTGAAAGGTGTTGATTTAGAGAGAGTTAAAGAGTGGTACAATGGATATAACTTTTTAAATGATAAAGTTTATAACCCTTTTGATATTCTGCTTTTTATAGATAGTGGTTGTATCTTTGAAAATTATTGGTTCAATACAGGCACACCAAGTTTTCTAATTAAACTTTTTAAATCCAAAAACTATAATCTTGCGAAATTTGAAAAATTAAAAGTGGGTGAAGAGCTAATAAACAGTTTTGATATAGAGGATTTAAACCTTGAAACAGTGATGTTTCAAGCAGGATATTTGACTATATTGGAACAGATTAGAAAAAGAAATAGAGTTCAATATGTTATAGGTTATCCAAATATGGAGACAAAAATGAGCTTTAATAACTATCTTTTAAATCACTTTACTAAAAGAGTTTATATTAAAGGTGAGGTTCAAAATGATTTAATTGATGTTTTGGAAATAGCCGATTTAGAAAAATTTGAACAGACGCTAAAATCTCTTTTTGCCTCTATTGCTTACAATAATTTTAGCAAAAATGATATAGAAAACTATGAGGGCTTTTACGCATCAGTAATTTACGCATACTTTGCAGGAGCAGGATTTGATAAGATTATTGCTGAAGATGTTACCAATCATGGGCGAATAGATTTGAGTGTTTTTATTGATGATAAAGTTTATATTTTTGAATTCAAAGTTGATAGTAAAGGGGCTTTAGAGCAGATAAAGAGTAAGAAATATCATGAGAAGTATATGGCTAACTATAATGAGATTTATTTGATTGGAGTGGAATTTGATAGTGTTGATAGAAATGTGGTGGGGTATGATTGGGAGAGGGTGTGATTTTTTAGGACAAGGAAAAGGTAGCTGTTTCGGCATCCGTGAACCTCACTCTCCCAAATCAAAGATTATGGAAGAGGATTGCGAGGAAAATTATGTTCAAAAGTAGTTTACACTTGGAAATGACGGCTTTAGCCCAATGCCAATGAATTAAGCTTTTTTTGACCAACTTATTGTTCGGGTGTAAACACGCCGATTCCGAATATACCGATTCGCATATGTGGAATCGACGGCTTCAGCCTCGCTATATTTAGGGATAAATTCCTTAATTCATTGGCATTGGGCTTTAGCCTCTTTCACTATTTTACGTAACTAAAGTCTGCGTTTCCTAAAAAAGTGTTAACTACTTTTTGAAAATATGAAGGATGCCATTTGGAACGATACTCTTTTTTGATAAAATACGTCCCAATAAATATATTGCTATTTTTTTGGAATCGGAGGCTTTAGCCCAATGCCAATGAATTAAGGAATTTTGGATTCTTTTTTGTAGGGATACCCTTTATGGGTATCCAAATATTGGGATAAGTGTGGACACCCACAAGGGATGTCCCTACAAGTTCAAAAGCTTAATTCATTGGCATTGGGCTTTAGCCCCGAATAGGACGAGGCTAAAGCCATCGTTTCCAATTTTGCAATAAAATAAGGTAAAAATTTGGAATGTAAACATTTTGGAACGTGTGGTTCGTGTGCTATTTATAATTTGAGTTATAAAGAAGAGTTAGCTGATAAAAAAGAGCGTGTTTTAGGGCTTATCTCCCCTTTTGGAGTTGAGAATTTAGAGGTTTTTTCTGCGTTAGAATCAAACTATCGTGCTAGGTCGGAGTTTAAAATTTGGCATGATGACAATGGTGCAAACTATGCAATGGGGCGTTTAGATAAAAAAGGTTCTGTAAATATTTCAGAATGTCCTAAAGTAATAAAACCTATTGAAAAACGGATGCAACCCTTGCTTGATGCGATTAACAGCTCAACAGAAGTACTGAAAAAGCGTATTTTTGCTGTAGAGTTTTTAGCCACAACCACGGATGAGTGCTTAATAACGATGATTTATCATAGAAAACTTGATGAGGTTTGGGAAGCTGAAGCTAGAGAGCTAGAGAAGCTTTTAAATGCAAAGATTATGGGACGAAGTCGTAAACAAAAAGTGATTTTATCGGATGAGTTTGTAACAGAGAAGCTTTTTATAGATGGTCAAGATTACTATTATAAGCACTATGAGAGTGGATTTACCCAACCCAATCCTGCTGTAAATATCAAGATGATAGAGTGGGCGATTAAACAGGCAAAAAAAGTAAATGGTGGTGATTTCTTAGAGTCCTATTGTGGATTAGGTAACTTTACTATTCCTCTATCTAAATATTTTAATCGTGTTTTGGCTACAGAAATATCTAAACGTTCAATCTATTCAGCTAAAGAGAACTGTGTTTTAAATAGTGTAGAGAACATTGACTTTATCCGTTTATCCTCTGAAGAGATGACTCAAGCACTTAATAAAGAGCGAGAGTTTACCCGTCTAAAAGAAGTGGATTTGGACTCTTATAAATTCTCTACCGTGTTGGTTGACCCCCCAAGAGCAGGGCTTGATATAGATACTATTAAACTTATATCAACGATGAAAAATATTATCTATATTTCGTGTAATCCTGAAACTTTGGCGAGAGATTTAGTTGAATTAGTAAAGAGTCATACTGTGGTAGAGTCTGCTATTTATGACCAGTTCCCCCATACTCATCATGTGGAATCGGGTGTTTTTTTAGTTAAAAATTCATAAAAACTTCATAAAAAATTAATGTTCTGTTAATAATTCTTGGTTATACTCAAACCATTATTTTTAGTGATAGGACGACACGTGATAAAAAAATTATTCTCTATGAAAGTAGCTACTTGGCTACTTTTTCTTTTTGGTATTATTATCGGTACAGCTACATTTATCGAAAATGATTATGGTACACAGACAGCAAAAGCATTGGTTTATAATGCTCGATGGTTTGAGTTTTTTCTTCTCTATTTTATCCTACTTCTTGTCTATAATATTATTAAGTATAAGAGTTATAAAAATAAAATGTCTGTTTTTATTTTTCATATGGCTTTTTTAGTAATAGCGATAGGTGCGATGATAACCCGATACGTTGGGTATGAAGGTATTATGAGTATTCGTGAGGGGCAAAGCTCTAGTACGATGGTTTCAGATGTAAAAGTATTGCAAGTTAATCTGAAAAGTTCTTCGCAGAGTGAACATTTTGAAGAGTCTCTTTTGCTCTCTTCTATGACAACAAACAGTTTTTCAAAGAGTATAGAACTGGAGGGGAAAGAGGTTCATTTTGAATTAACGAAGTACATTCCTTCCGTTAAAAAAGAGTTCACTCCTGACCCTATTGGAAAAAAATCTTTAGATTTAATGGTCTCAAATGGTATGGAAAAGGGTAAACCTATCCGTATTTTTGAAGGGGATCAGTATGATGCAGGAAGCTTTATTATTAGTTTTAATCATGCTTCTCATGGTACGTCACTAAAACCAATTTTTAAAATTAGTGAAACAGATGATAATTTAAAGTTAACGCATGATTTTGATATAAAAACCCTCTCTATGTTAACACGTAAAGAGGGCAACTTAACCAAAGGTATTAGCTCTTTTGAGAAAAAGAAGCTCTATCAGTTTGCTAATAACTCCATTGTATTAAAAGGTACATACGCCAAATCTGTTGAACACTATGTCAGTAACTCCTTGAAAACCGAAGGTGGAAGAGCCGAGATGATTACACTTAATGTTTCAGTTGGAGATAAAAGTGAAGAGATTAATCTTTTCTCGTATGCAGGAAATCAAGGAGAAGATAAAAAGATTACTTTAAATGGTGTTGATATTACTTTAAACTTGGGTGCAAAGGTTATTAATTTACCTTTCTCTTTGAAGTTAATTGATTTTCAGTTAGAGCGATACCCTGGTTCAATGAGTCCTGCCTCTTATGCAAGTGAAGTTGAGCTGACAGACAGAGAATCAGATATTCACAACATGCCATTTAGAATCTATATGAATCATGTTCTTGACCATAGAAACTATCGATTTTTTCAATCCTCTTATGACCAAGATGAAAAAGGAACTGTATTGTCTGTAAATCATGACCCTGGAACCCTACCTACGTATTTTGGCTATATTCTATTAACACTTGGTATGATTTGGAATCTTTTTGATAAAAAAGGTCGTTTTCAAAAGCTATTACGAGGTGCAAGAAAACTACAAAATGCTTCGTTGAGTGTTATTATGGTGGCTTTATTGGGCTATACAGCACCACTTCAATCAGCTTCATTAGCACCATTGGATGCACAGCATCAAAAAAAGCTAGAGGTTTATGATGCTCAAACAATTCATGAATTTGGAGGTTTGACTCTTCAAGCTCATGGTGGACGAATGAAACCTTTAGACACCTTTGCTCATGAAATTGTTTCTAAACTTTCGGGAAAAACGTCGATTTATGGTGTTGAACCGACGGCGATTCTTTTAGGGATGACGGTTAATCCTCAATTCTATCAGAGCTTAGCGATGATAAAAGTAAATCATCCTCTTATTGCTAAAAAAATAGGTCTTAAAAAGGATGAAAAGTATGCTTCGTTTAACGACTTCTTTACTGCTAAAGGAGAGTATAAACTTGCGAAAGATATTTCAGAATCGGTACGAAAAAAGCCTTTAGATAAGAGTGCTTATGATAAGGAGTTGATAAAATCTGATGAGCGTTTAAACATTGCTTATATGGTTTATACAGGTTCTTTATTAAATATCTATCCTGTGCCTCATGATGCTAATAACAAATGGGTCAATCCACAAGATGCCATTGCTCAATTTCCTGAAAAAATTTCGGGAATGATACGAATGATGACCCTTTACCTGTTTGAGGGAACAACGCAGATTCAAAAAGATGGAAATACAACACAGTTTACTCAAGCGATTAATTTAATCACTCTCTATCAAAAAAAGTTTGGAGCAAAGGTTCTTCCCTCGAAAGCTGAAACCGATATAGAGATAAAGTACAATCAGCTTGGATTGTTATCAAAGCTTGTACCTCTCTATATTTTAGTAGGATTAATCTTATTGATTGCTTCATTTATAAATGTTGTTAAGCCCATCTCTTCACTAAAATGGATTGTAAAAATCTCATGGATTTTAATGATTGCAGGTTTTTCTATGCATCTTCTCGGTATGGGTATGCGTTGGTACATTGGAGGGCATGCACCGTGGTCAAATGCCTACGAGTCCATAGTTTTCATAGCGGCTTCTACGGTGGTAGCAGGACTTGTTTTTGCTCGAAAATCTCCATTTACTTTAGGTGCAACAGCACTTTTAGCAGGGGTAACCATGGGTGTTGCACATATGAGTTTTGTGAATCCAGAAATTACCAATTTGGTTCCTGTTCTTAAATCGTATTGGCTTATGATTCATGTGGCAACGATTATATCGGGCGATGGTTTCCTTGGTTTGGGTTCTATCTTGTCTCTATTGGTTCTTCTTTTGTTTATTATGAGAGGCAAAGATGGAGATGCAAATATTGACCGTTCAATCAAAGAGCTTACAAATATTGCTGAAATGAGTCTGATTGTAGGGCTTTTCCTTATGACCATTGGTAACTTTCTTGGTGGAGTTTGGGCAAACGAAAGTTGGGGACGCTATTGGGGTTGGGATGCCAAAGAGACATGGGCAGGTGTAACGATTCTGATTTATGCAGCTGTATTGCATCTTCGTTTTATTCCAAAGCTCAATAATCCATTTATCTTTAATATGGCATCGCTTTGGGCGTACTCTTCGGTTATTATGACCTATTTTGGGGTAAACTACTACCTTTCAGGATTGCACTCATACGCTGCAGGAGCTCCTGTACCAATTCCTAATTGGGTTCCGTACAGTATTATTGTATTGATGATTTTAACGCTGTTGGCGTATCGAAATAGAAAATTAAAGTAAATTTTAGAACCTCTCTAGTTCCCACGTTCAACGTGGGAACTAGGAGGGAATTGGCGTGTTTACACCCGAACAAATAAATAAAGAAGACAACATGTTAAGTACAAAAGAAGACCTCTATAATGGTCTTATTATCGACCCTCAATCTACTCAAATATCAAGCCAAAATTTTAAAAAATTATTAATCTCTCTGCTAGAGAGCAGTAAAAAAGAGAAAAAAAATCTTTTATGGTTGGATTTGACCACTCAACAACACCAACATATAGCCATCGCCTTGGAGTTGGGGTTTGAGTTTCATAACTGTGAAGCCCAAAGAACAACGCTCACGTATCAAGTCAAAATTGATGCCTATATTCCTGTACCTCCTACCCATACTACGGGTGTGGGTGCTATTGTTATTAATGATAAAAATGAAATTTTATTGGTACGCGACCGTATTTCTAGTAATCATTCAATTTATAAATTACCTGGGGGCATGGTAGAACATGCCGATAAACTCTCTGATGCTGTAGAACGGGAAGTGTATGAAGAGACAGGAATAAAAGCAAAGCTTATAAAGCTTGTATCGGTTTTGAATTCGCATCCTTATCGGTTTAACAAATCAAACATGTATATCGTGTTTCAACTTGAAGCATTAAGCTCTGAGATAAATATTATAGACACGCATGAGATAGAGTTGGCTCTTTGGTTACCATTAGATGAGTTTTTTGCTCATAAAGAGATGTCAGAGTTTCAAAAAGATTTGGTACAACAAGCATTAGATAAAGAGGGAATTTCGTTGATGGAGAATAAACTCTATTTTTCTAGAAAACAGCATGTAGAAGTGTATGCCTAATAGGAAGTGAGGCTTAAGCCTCACAGTTTCCTATATGAAAATAATAATTATTTACCTGCTGGTGCTTCAGTTTTGTTTGCATCTGCTGGTGCTGCTGCTTTATCATCTCCACCTGCAATTGATGCTGCAATTTCTGCAATAGCTTTATCATCAAGTTTTGCAACTTGCCCTGCCATAACACCCTTCATTGCTCCACCATAAGAACCGTCTTTATACCCTTTAAGAGCTGTTTCAATCTCTGCTTTAGACATATCTTTTACAATTTTAGATTTACCTAGTGCTGCTTTTTCAAAATCTGCTCCGTGACACCCTGCACATGCTGTTGTATTTGCAGCTGTTGCTGTCATAGAAAATAGTCCAATTGTTGCGATTGTGATTATACTTTGTTTAATCATATGTTTCTCCGTGTTTTAAGATAGAACATTTTAACACAATAATTGTAAAATAAATGTGGAATTTAAAAAAAATCACTAAAAAAAGAGTGCAATGTGAAATAATTAATAGCCTTTTATACTTTTTAGCTTCTATTCGATATAATCATCGAGTTATTAAAAAAAAGGACAAAATGGTGCTAAATGCCGTTGAAAGAAAGATAGAGCAGTATGTCTCTGAGCTTGATGATGCTTATGTGTCCTCTCTCTATCGAAAACTTCCCCATGGAAAAAGACTAAGAAGTAAATTGATTTTAAAAATTGCAGGTAGTAATTTAAAAGTAATAAAAACTGCTGCAACGGTAGAGATGATACACGCAGCAAGTTTACTTCATGATGATGTAATTGATGATGCCAATACCCGAAGAGGTGTTGTTTCATTAAATGCCAGTGCAGGAAACAAAACAGCTATTATGATGGGGGACATACTCTATTCTAAAGCTTTTTTTGAGTTGTGTAGTATCTCTCCTGAGGTAGCAAAAGTGGTTTCAAATGCTGTTGTGCAGTTGAGTCTTGGAGAGTTAGCTGATGTTGAATTGTCTAAGAAATTTCATACCAATCGTGATGCTTACTTGAAAATGCTGTATCAAAAAACAGCATCATTAATGGAAGCTTCGGCAGAGTCTGCTGCTATTTTAGCAGGAAAACCTAGAAATGCATATCGAAAATATGGGCATAACTTGGGAATGGCTTTTCAGATGATAGATGATATTTTAGACATTACTTCAGACAGTAAAACATTAGGAAAGCCAGCACTTCATGATTTTGTAGAAGGAAAGGTTACTTTACCCTATATGTATCTGTATGAGGTGTTGGCAGAAGAGGACAGAGAGTATTTACTTTCATTATATAAGAGACGATTGAGTGCAGATGAAGCCTTATGGATTAAATCTGCAATGAAAAAGTATGAAATTATAGAAAAATCTTATTTTGAGGCAAAAGAACTTATTGTGGAAGTAATACGTTTAATGGAATCCTTAGGAGAGCAAGATTTATCAAATATTGCAAAAGAGATGATAGAAAGAGAGTTTTAAATGTCGTATCAAGTGGTCTCCTTTAACCATAAAAATTGTGAACAGGTTCATCGTGAAAAATTGGCTTTTTCTAATGATGAAGAGAAATTGTCAATGCTTCAAAAGCTTACAAGCTTTGATTTTATAGAAGAGGCATATATTGTTTCTACCTGTAATAGGGTAGAGATTGTTATTGCTACAAAAGATAGTTTTTCCAGTTATCATGCCATTTTGGGGCTGTTGAGTCTAAAATCAGGTCTTAGTTTTCATGAACTCAAAGGCATGGATGGAAAATATGATGATGCAAAAGCAATTTCTCATATTTTTTCGGTGGTCTCTTCATTAGAGTCTCTTGTTATTGGAGAGTCTCAGATAACAGGACAGGTAAAAGATGCTTATCGTTTCTCTTTTTTTTATAAAACAGCAGGGCGAAAGCTGAACCGTGTAATCTCTTATGCTGTTAAATGTGCAGCCGAGGTTCGGAATGTAACTAATATTTCAAAATACCCTCTCTCTATTGCTTCAGTTGCCGTGACTCAAGCCAATAAAATCTATGGCGATAATATCTCTGGTATGACAGCTGTTATTATTGGTGCAGGAGACATGGGATTAATTGCTGCAAAAAATCTTTTACGCTTAGATTGTGATGTTCTTTTGCTTGGACGAAACAGAGATAAAATAGAGGCTATTGCAAAAAGTTTAGGAGAAGATGTTCGTTTTGATACAATGGAAAATCTGCATAAACATCTGAATCGTTATCGTCTTCTCTTTTCAGCTACCTCTGCAAAAGAGACGATTATAAAACCTTTTATGATAGAGAGTGACACTCTGGACAGAGTGTGGTTCGATATGGCAATTCCTAGAGATATAGAAGAGATGCCCAATCTAAAAAAACTGCAACTCTTTAGAATTGACGATTTAAAAAACATATCTAAAGAGAACTATGCTTTAAAACAAGAACAGGCAATTCGGGCAGTAGAAATTGTCGAAGTTTATAAAGATGAGTTTTATAAATGGCTTAGAGCCTTGTCTATAGAACCTGTGATAAAAGACATGCGACTCCAAGCCAAAAGTGCCATTGACAAAGAGTTAGAACGGGCAATTCAGAAAAAATTCGTCCCCAAAGAGTACGAGGCAAACATGCAAAAGATGGCAGAGCAGATGTTCAATAGATTTTTACACGATGCCACCCAAAACTTACGCCAATGCTCATCCGAAATCACTTCAACCAAAAGAGTCGATGCCATAAAAGAGATTTTTGAAATTGTCATAGACGATAGAAATGCAAAAAAATATAAAAAAGAACACCATGTTAAGGGCTATAAGTAGGGTGCGTTTTCTAACGCACCACAAAATAAAATCTGCATAAAATCAAACTTTCGCCGAAAGGCTTCTTTTACTTTAAGTAAAAATCCCCCCTCATAATTGTAAAATAAACATAAATAAAATCCCACAGAAGAAGGCTCGTAATTGTTTATTAAAGTTATGTTAAATATGATAGAAAGGTTGTTTTAATGGCTAAAGATAAAAGTACAATAAATATTAGTAAAAATATAAAAGGAATAGCTAGTATATCAGGTGGAACAATTAATCAAATTTTTCATTTAAAGCCTAGAATTCCATCCCAACTAACCACAAAACTTTCAATAAATACGAACTTTATAGGTAAAGAGTATGAGTTAAAAGAGATAGAACAGAGGTTAAATCAATTTGATTCTCTACTTATAAAAGGAATGGGTGGTATCGGTAAATCGGCTATTGCTAGTTATTATCTCTCCTTACATAAAGAGCATTTTCATTATTATGGTTTTTTTGAGGGACTTGATAATTTTTCTGTTGAACTAAAAGCAAGTCTCAATCTTCAATCTCAAAAAGAAGATGAACTTTTTTTAGAAGCTTTGAGTAAATTAATAATGTTAGAAGGCAAAAAGCTTTTTGTAATAGATAATGTTAAAGATATCGAGGAGAATCAAGAAAAAATAGAAAAAATTTTAGCTCTCACAAATAATAACTTTCAAATTCTTTTTACTTCTCGTGAGGAGATAGAAAATATAACTATATATGAATTAAATTTAATGAGTGTGGAAGATGCTAAAAAGCTTTTTAATTCTATTTACAAAGTAGATAATGAGAAATTATTAAAAGAAATTTTAGCTTATTTAGATTATCATCCTTTATTTATTGAGATAACAGCTAAAACACTAAAAAATAAAAAAACTTTAACGCCTAAAAAATTAAAGGATATGTTTGAAAGTGGTAGATTTGCTAAAATAAAGGTAAAAAGAAAACAAAATTTTAATGACTATGTAACTAAGATTTTTACTTTTGATAAACTGGATAAAAAGGAAATATTAATTCTTAAACAATTTTCTATTTTACCCTCTATTGAGATAGAATTTACATTTTTACAAAAGATTTTTCAATCAGATAATAATGAAGAGTTTGAAGAGTTTGAAGAGATTCTAAGTTATCTTTCTGAAAAAGGTTGGCTTACTAAAACAGAGAATAGTTATAAACTTCATCAGATTATAAAAGAATATATTTTAGAGAATCATCAAACTAAATTTGATGAAATAAAGGGGATAATTGAATTTTTTAGTGGATTAATGGCGAATAGCAATGACCCACAAATAGCTATAGATAATAGACCTTATTTAATTTTTTTTAATACTATATTACAAGTAATAAATTATGAAAATGAGACAATAGCATTTTTTCTAAATAGATTAGGAAATATTTATTTTTTCTTAAAGGACTATCAAAAATCCTTATCTCTTCATCAAGAAGATTTAAGAATAAGAAAAAAAATTTTTGGAGAATATCATTTATCTACAGCTAAAAGCTATAGTGACTTAGCAGGAGTTTATGAGTTATTAGGAGATTATAATAAAGCTTTACCTCTTTATAAGAAAGATTTAGCAATTAGTAAAAAATTTTTTAAGGAATTTCATCCTAATATTGCAATCAGTTATAATAATTTAGGAGGATTATCTTATTTAATGGGAGACTACGATAATGCACTATTTTATACTAAAAAATCTTTAGAGATAAATAAGTCAATATTAGGAGAATCTCATCCTAACACTGCTTCTAATTATAATACTTTAGCCACAATATATTATTCAACACAAGAGTATGAAAAAGCTTTACCTTTATTTAAAAAAACTTTAGAGATAAATAAAGAAATTTTAGGAGAAAAGCATCCCCACACAGCTACAACTTATAATAATTTAGCTGAACTTTATCAGTCAATAAAACAATATAAAGAGGCATTATTGTTTTGTGAAAAGGCGTTGAATATAAGAGTAAAAGTTTTTGGAGAGGCTCATATTGATACAATTGATTCTTATAATAATTTAGCAATACTTTATTATATATTAAAGGAATATAATAAAGCAGAAGTTCTTTTTGAAAAAGTTTTAAAAGCAAGAGAAATTCTTTTAGGAGAACAACATTCATTGACTATTAGTGCTTATAATAATTTAGCCATACTTTATTTCTCAATTGGAGACTTAAATAAAGAACGATATTATAAGGAGAAAATTGAAAACTTACAAAAGATTAAATCTAAAAAAGAGGCAGAACTACAACCAATAGATAGCACTTACCTAGAAGCAATAAAAATAAAAAACTATTTCTCTATTAAAGATATGGAGATAGAAGATTTAAAGGGAAAAAAAGAGATTTATTTTGTGGGAGAGAATGGGGATGGTAAGACTGTTTTGCTTCAGGCTATTGCTTTGGCTTTGAAGGGGGATGATTATGATAAGTCTGCTCATGATTATATTAAAAAACATAAAAATACTAGTGAAAATATGAGTTTTGAGACAATAGATGAAAAATTTCCAAAAGAGTATAAATCATATAAAAATATTAATAATCTTTTTGCCTATGGAATTAATCGAAATAAAGTATCAATAAAAGATAGTGATGAGAGTGGTTATTCAGGTCTGTTTGATACGCCAAGAATTAAATATACAACAGAATTAAGAGATACAGAGGTTTTTCTTAAAAGAGATGAACCTATTATTGATGATTTTGTTCAAGCAATACAAAAACTAATGGATGATAAATTTGTAATTCACAGAGATGGTAACACTATTAAATTTGGAGATGTAGATGATTTTGATATGTTATCAGAAGGGTATAAAACCACTCTCATTTGGCTCTCTGATTTAGTATCGAGACTTATGGAGAATAGTCCAAGTATTGAAAAGTTAGAGAATTATCAAGCCATAGTCCTTATTGATGAGGTAGACTTATATCTTCATCCAAAATGGAAATATGATTTTATGAATAAGCTTAGAAAAATATTTCCAAATATTCAATTTATTATGACTACTCATAGTTTGGTTACTATTTTAGGAGCTAGTGAAGATGCTGTTTTTTATAAGGTTTATAAAGAGGGTGGGGAGACTAAGATAACAGGGCAGATAGATGATATTTCGTATTATACCTCTAATATCTTATTGACTTCGCCTATATTCAGCCTTGATAGTATGAAAGCACGAGGGTTCAAAAAAGATGAACGATTAAGCAGTGATGATTATATCTATCGTGAAATACATACAGCTATCAGAGAACATATGAAAAAAAATCCAAGTGCAATGGATGATGAGTTGAAACAGAAAGTCAAAGCTGAATTAAAAGAACGATTGGCGAAATTGAGAAAAAAATAGATGAGAGAGATACTAGGAAGAAGGGGAACTCTTCATAAATTTTTGGAAGATGATAAAGTAAAAACTGCTTTTGCTAAAAATGTAAAAGACAAAAAGCATTCAGCAGGTAGTGCTTATAATGATGGAAAAAGTGATGATATAGGGAGTTTAAAGTGGACACTTAAACAGATTTATCATGAAAAATGTGCTTTTTGTGAATCATATATTAAAAATAATTTTGGAGATATAGAACATTTTCGACCTAAAAATAGTAGTGATAAGAAAACTGAAAAATGTGATAAAAGCCACTCTTATTATTGGTTAGCTTTTTCATGGGATAACCTTTTACCATGTTGTAGTAGGTGTAATGGTAAGAAATCTAATTGTTTTGATATTAAGGGGAAAAGAGTTAAATATGAAAAAGAAGAGTTGGCTGATTTACATAATAAAATAGAGCAATATAATAAAGATGAAGAGCCTAAGCTTTTACATCCTGAGTATGATAGTTTTGAATCAGATATTAGATTTTCAAAATATGGAGAGATTGAGTCTAAAAATGAAAGAGTTAACTATACAGTTAAAATTTGTGATTTAAATCGTGAGAAATTAAAAGATTCAAGAAAAACTATTGTCACTAATTTTATGGAAAAAATACATAGGCATTTTGAATCTTTTGATAATAGTTTAACGGATAATAATTTTGATATGTGTTTAGAATACTTTAGAGTCACGATAGAAGATTTTGTTAAAGAGTCGAATATAGAGTATGAATATTCACTTATTAGAAAGTATGTTTTAGATAATTTTGAATTTTTTTTAGAGACTATTGATATAGATGTTGAAGATGAAGAATTTGCAAAGGGAATTATATTGATTGCATTTTTGACATTTAAGCTTGATGATTAAGTTTCTAATAAAACAATAAATCCCTTTTAACTCCTCGTTAGATACATTAGATATAATAAGCAAAAATTAAAAAATGCTAGTTATGTTTAAAAAAGGATACTAAAAATGAGATTTTCTAGAATGCTAATACCAACCATGAAAGAAGCACCAAGTGATGCTGTTTTGACATCACATATATTATTGCTTCGTGCTGGATTTATTCAGTCATCTGGGGGTTCTGGACTCTATAACTTGTTGCCATTAGGAAAGATTACACTTGAAAAAGTGAGAGCAATTGTAAAAGATGAGCTGGACAAAGCAGGGTGTAATGAGGTGCATTTGCCAATGGTTACACCGTTGAGCTTGTGGGAAGAGACAGGGCGTGCCGATAAGTTTGGTAAAGAGTTGCTTCGATTTAAAGATAGACATAATAATGACTTTACATTAAGCCCAACGAATGAAGAGGCGATGGTAAACTTGGTAAGACAAACCGTTAAATCGTATAAACAACTTCCTCTGAATGTGTACCAAATCAACTGGAAATTTAGAGATGAAGTCCGTCCACGATTTGGGCTTATGCGAGGGCGTGAATTTTTGATGAAAGATGCGTATAGTTTCCATGCGACCACCGAAGATATGGAACGTGAATTTGCGTTGATGGAAGAGACTTATAAAAAGATTTTTACCCGTTTGGGATTGGATTTTAAAGTGGTTGAGGCGGATAGTGGTGCTATTGGTGGAGCAGGGTCTAAAGAGTTTATGGTTTTGGCAGATAGTGGCGAAGATACCATTATGGTGTGTGACTCTTGTGATTTTGGAGCAAATGTTGAAGTCGTTGCTGAAGATGAGAAAGTTTGTCCTAAATGTGCTGGAGCATTGAGTCAAACCAAAGGAATTGAAGCAGGGCATATTTTCCAACTGGGAACAACCTATTCAGAAGCAATGAAAGCAGAATTTTTGAATGAAAATCAAAAATTAGAGCCTTTTGTAATGGGAACGTATGGAATTGGTGTTAGCCGATTACTTGCAGGGATTATTGAACAAAATCATGATGAAAAAGGCTGTGTTTGGACAAAAGAATCTGCACCTTTTTCAGTAGATATTATTGTAGCAAAAGCAAAAAAAGAAGACCAAATGGAAGTGGCTGAAAAGCTTTACTCTGAACTTCAAGCCAAAGGCGTGGATGTTTTACTGGATGACAGAGCCGATAAAAAGACAGGCTTTGGAGTCAAGGTAAAAGATTTTGAGTTAATTGGATTGCCGTATGCTGTGGTTATTGGTAATGCTATTGCAGAAGGAAATGTAGAGTTGATTACACGAGATGGACTAAATAAAGAAACGGTTTCACTTGACTCTATAGTAGAAACGCTTATGGAGAAATTAACGTAATGATTTATATAATTCCCTTTCTATTATTAGAACTTTTTTTATCTCTTAAAGTAGGAGAGAGTATAGGCTTTGGATGGTCAGTTATTTGGATTGTAAGTAGCTTTTTAATTGGAATGGGTTTGATTCAAAATGCAGCGATGAGCATGAAAAAAAGTATGGAAGGTCTCTCTTCTGGCAAATTGAACATGAAAAGTTTTCATGATTCTGCAACTTCCTATTTTTTAGGAGCAATACTTTTAATTATACCTGGAGTTTTTACAGATATTTTAGGAATAATCGCACTTTTATACACCTTCTATTTACAATTAGGTGGTACAATAGCGAATTCAAAAAATAAAACGAATATAAATAATACAAATAAACAAGGAGATGAAGATGTCATTGATGTCGAAATTATTGAGTCTAGCAGCTCTAGCAACCTTAAGCCTTAATGCGGGAATGGATGTAGATGATGTAAAAGATTACATTAAACACCATATGGTTAAGAACGATCAGGTAAAAGTTGAGAGCGTTGAAGTTATTGATAGTCAAGCTTTAGATGCACCAAAGGGTTGGGAAGTCTATTTTGTAAACATTCATGCCAATGTAAAAAAGTCAAAAACAGTTATTGATAAAGTAGTTGTTCCTGAGACACTTTTTGTAAAAGATGGATATTTTGTTCCTACATTGATTAATATGGAAACAGGAGAAGATTACAAACGAATCTTAAAGCCTAAACTCAAAAAAGAGATTTATGATGCGAAACATTTAATGGCAGGAAACAAAGATGCAAAACATAAAATTGTTGTTTTCTCTGATCCACAATGTCCATTTTGTCAAACGATAGTTCCAAAACTCTATACAGCAGCCGTAGAGAACCCGAAAACGTTTGCATTGTACTATTATCATTTCCCTCTATTACGAATTCATCCTGTTTCAGACATTATCTCTAGAGCGATGATTACAGAGCAAGTCAAAGGGAACTTTAAAAAAGTTATAGACATGTATACCTTTAAGATTAATCCTAGAGAAGTAAATGCAACCAAAGTATTGGCAAAATTGAACAAAGAGTACAGTCTTAGTATCACTGAAGAGCAACTCAATACAGATGCTGTAGATGAAGAGCTTAAATTTGATAAAGAGATGTCTACAAAGTCAATGGTAGCAGGTACACCAACTGTTTACATTGATGGCGTTTGGGATCCTAGTAGAAAGAAATACAGAACGCTTTATAATGCACCAAAAGAAGAAGCATCAGAAGCACCAGCACATCACTGAACGACAAGCATCATGAACTCTGTTAAAGAGTTTTTTGATGACCTATTTTAAGAGTATAAAGAGAGAGTTTTTTTGAATAAATTAGTTATAGCAACAAGAGCGAGTGATCTTGCCTTATGGCAAGCCTATCATGTAAAAGATAGAATAGAAGAGGAATTTCCCGAGATAACGGTAGAACTGAATAAGATTACCTCAAAAGGGGATAAAATCTTAGATAAGCCTTTGGCATTGATTGGTGGAAAAGGACATTTTACCAAAGAGTTAGAAGATGAAATGTTAGCAGGGAATGCTGATATTGCTGTTCACTCTTTGAAAGATGTTCCTACCTACATGCCCGAGGGTCTGGAGTTGGCTGCGATTACAGAGCGTCAAGATCAGTCGGATGTTTTCTTGTCACATAAATATGCTTCCTTTCATGCCCTACCAAAAGGTGCTGTGGTTGGTACAACAAGTCTGCGAAGAAGAATGCAACTCTTATCCGTTCGTCCAGATTTGAAAGTAAAAGATTTACGGGGAAACGTCAATACACGTCTTAGAAAACTAAAAGAGGGTCAATACGATGCGATTATCTTGGCATTTATTGGTTTGGACAGATTGGATTTACTCAAAGAGATTCCGTTTACCGAAAAACTTCCTCTCTCGATTATGATTCCTCCTATGGGGCAAGCGTCACTGGGGATTCAAATTATTTCTGCTAATGATAAAATTCGTGAAATTGTTAAGATTTTGAACGATGAAGATACGTTTTTATGCGTAAAATTAGAGCGTGATTTTGTAGAAGCGATTGGTGCAGGCTGTTCTGCTCCTGTGGCTGTAAACGTAAGCATCGAAGATGATGTTGTTACTATAAAATCAATGATTGGTTACCCTGATGGTTCTAATATTCTCGAAGAGAAAATTGGTGCATCGCGTACCTCTTGTCAAAGTTTGGGTCTATTATTGGCAAAACTGATGATGGATAAAGGTGCTTCAAAAATTCTTTCTAAAGCCGAAGAAATGGCGTTTAAAGATGAAATGCCACAACGTATATAAATAGCCTCTCTTGGCTATTTATCATTTATAACTTTTTATAATTCTTTTTTATAATATTCCCTTTTAGGTACTTTACATCACTTTTCTCGCTATAATAGATAAAAAGAGCAAACATGAAAAAACTATTTATACTAATTTTTATACTATTTAATTTTACAGGATGTGCAAAAGAGATGAGTCCGAATTCAAGCGAAATACAAAATCCTATTAAAAATCAATTTCAAGCTGTTTGGAATGAAGTAGCTTCTGATGAGTATGCTCATTTACCTCAGAATAGTGTCTCTTTTGGAAAACTTTTTACATGGAGCAAAAATATAATCTTGGACAATGCCAAACGAACATTAGAAGAGAGAGCCAATATATTAGAGCCTTTTGAAAAATTGGCACACCCCAATGGAGTTTGTCTCAAAGGTTTGTGGGAGATTGAGAAAGAAAATGATTATAGTGGGTATTTTAAACAAGGCAGTCAAGCACTTATTATTGCTAGAGCTTCTTCGGCAATGTCCAATACAAAACGTGGAGAGATTCGAGCTTTTGGTTTGGCAGGTAAGATTTTTCCTACTAGTGATGCTCTAAAAATAAACAGTGAAGATACAGCTAACTTTTTTGTGATTGATGATTTAGGTGGAACAAAAGCAGAACATTTTAGGGATGTAGCCTTGACGAATGAGCCATCGGTTACGACAAATAGCGAAGTTATAAAGCATCTTTTGTATGCTCTGAAAGTAGCAAAAGCCTTTTCTGATGCCGATGAACATTCAGGAATTCGACAGCTTTATGAGATTTCAGAGTTACAAGAAAAAGCTAAAGTGAATACACCAAAATGGATGAAAATAACGGCTAAGGCAGGACAAACGGTAGATGCTGATGATTTTAGAGATGAATTAAAAGTAGAGAATAATAAAAAAATTATTTTTGAAATTGCTGTAGCTAATCAAGAGATAAAGGGGCAAAAAGAGTGGCAGAGTATAGGAACGATTACGTTTGATGATTCAGTTAGTTCTTACTCTTGTGATCATCGTTTGCATTTTCATCATCCAAAGTGGAAAGAGTAATTTTTATAAAATCTCTATAGAACCACGATGTAAGAGTACTTTTCCTTTTTTTTCTAACTCTTTTAGTGTTCTACTGATAACAACTCGGTTGCTTCCCATCGAGTTTGCTATCTCTTCATGAGTGGTTTTTATACGGTTTTGATTCTGCTTTCTTAGCCACTCTAGCACACGTTTATCAACTGTTTTAAACTTAATATCGTTGATAAGTGAAGCTAAATCAGCCATACGAATTGTGTAGAGTGAAAAAATATAGTTTTGATAAACAGGGCTAATAGCAGAGAGTTTTTTGATACTTGGTTCGTCAATAATATAGCCTTCAATATCTGTTATACTTTCTGCTGTTGCAATGGCATTGGTTCTTGAGAGGGTAGAGGCAGTGTTAACAATACATTGTTCGCCTGCTTTTAGAGTATATAAATCAATGCTCTCTGTACCTTCATCTTGAATATAAAGGCGTACTTCGCCTTTGGTTAAAAGCAGAACAGAGTCACAAATGTCGCCTTGGTAAAAGAGTATACTATTTTTAATCATAGAGATAGGTCGTGCTTGTTTTTCTAAAAAATAGAGGGCTTCTTTTTCCATGGAAGCCTCAAAGGGGAAGGGGGATAAGTTAAGAGGCATAAATAGTTCACTCCAAATAAAAATGCTTTTATTTTAGCGTTAAAGTCTTAACTCTTTGTGTAGTTTATTAACTATTTTCCTCCTGTTAGCTCACATTGCTTTGTAATCTTGCAAAGAGGGCATAAATTAATAATCCCTGCAATAAGAGGAATAATTCCTAAGTAAAACCAATTGTTTCCACTGTATACAGCGTAAGCAACCAATGCTGTTCCTGCAACAAGTCTAATAGGTCTACAGATTGATCTGATTTTTTTTGCGTTCATTTTAAATCCTTTGTTGTTAAGTGTTGTAATTATGACAAAAAAAGATACTTTTTTCTGTAACACAAGTTACAGAAGAGTAATAGTTTTATAAATTCAGCATATGATGGTTATAATCAATACTAATTATAAAAAAGGTGGAAACATGGTTAAAACTCCCTATCCAGATAATTTTGATGAGTTAAGAACAGAGGTTCGAGCAGCAGGGTTGCTTGACAGAGTACCCGTAAGAGGTTCTATAGAGATGATTGGGGTAATTATTGCTATTACCATAGCACTCACAACAGCCCCTTCGTGGAATCCAATTCTGTTGGGTCTTTTTATGGCAGTTATTTTTACCCGTGCTGTTTTTATCTCTCATGATGTTCTACATACACAATACTTCAAGAGCAAAAAGCTCTCTTTTAAACTCTCGTATCCCTTTTCGGCACTTATCTTAAGTAACTCCTCTTCTTGGTGGGATTATAAACATAATGTAAATCATCATACTTACTGTAATATTATAGAAAAAGATGAAGATATTCGAGCCTTGGATGGTACATTTACTAATGATAAGCATCGTGGTAACAGTGAGTTTATCAAAAAGTATAAATACATTGTCTTTTGGGGATCCATGCTTTTTATGAATTTTGCCTTTATTGCTCAATCATATGCTTTTGTTATACGTCGTAAACTTTGGGGGGAATTTGCATTGATGTTGCTTCACTGGCCACTGATTTGGGGAACACTCTTTTATACATTACCTTTTTCAGATGCATTGACTGTATTTTTGGTACTTAACTTTACCGTATCTCCTTGGTTGGCACTTGGATTTATTACCAATCACTTAGGTTGTGAAGCATTTGAAGAAGAAGAGGGTAAAAAACTCTCATGGATGGAGCTTCAAATGAGAGGAAGCCGTTCATTAAGTGGTGGATCATTTGTTCATTGGTTCTACGGTGGTTTAAATACCCAAATAGAGCATCATCTCTTTCCTAAAGCACCACGCTTTAACTTATTAAAAGTTCAGAAGATGACCAGAGATTTTGCTAAAAAGCATAATATCTTTTATTTTGAAACAACACCTATTGAGGCATATGTTCAGATAAACGATGGATTAAAAGCGTATAAATAGCTTTTTAATTCACAATTCCTTTATCTAGTAGTGATATACTTTGCTACTAAATAAAGGATTTCTATGAAAAAAACAGTTCTTCTATTCTCGACACTTCTTACAACTTCTCTTTTTGCTCAATTTAACGCGAATATTTCAGAGATTACCCCCGATATTAAAGAGCGAATGATACAAGGAAACTCATGGCGACAAAGTTGTCCTGTCTCTTTGAATAATTTACGTTATCTACAGTTGGCGTACTTAGATTTTAATGGTCAAACCCAAATGGGAGAGATGATTGTACATGAAAGTATTGCTAGTAATACGGTTTATGTTTTTGAAGAACTGTATATTATGAATTACGCTATTGATAAAATGCAACTGGTTTCTGACTACAGTGGAAATGATTGGCAATCTATTGAGAGTGACAACACTTCGGCATTTAACTGTCGCCCCGTTTCAGGAAAAAAGAAAAAATGGTCAAAACATGCCTATGGAAAAGCGATAGATATTAATCCAATTGCTAATCCTTATATTTCAAAAACGGGTCATATTTCTCATAAAGCTTCGTATAAATATAAAAAAAGAAGACATATAGATATTAATAACTTAGCCGATAGAGCATTGCTCTTATCTTCTGACCCTGCAACGAAAGCTTTTAAAAAATATGGTTGGAAATGGGGAGGAGACTGGAGAAGCATGAAAGATTATCAGCATTTTTTTGTGAAGTAAATTAGGTATATTTTTTATTAAACTCATAGAATAGATAAGCCATCGTTATGGTATAATAACCCCAATAAAAATAGAACAGATATAAGGGAAATGTTGTGCAAAAAGAACCAATGTTAAAAGTGACGTTTGATAATTTATCAAAAGAGTTGGAGCAGTTAAAAACAGTAGAGCGTGCAAAAATAGCACATGTAATAGATGTAGCCAGAGAGCTAGGAGATTTAAAAGAGAATGCAGAGTATCATGCAGCCAAAGATAAACAAGGTTTGATGGAAGCTCGTATTTTGGATTTGACTGATTTAGTGGGAAGAGCCCAAGTTATAGATCCTGCTACTTTGCCTCATGCTCGTGTGAGTTTTGGCTCAACTGTTGAGCTTGTTGACCAAGAAGATGATAGTGAAGTGACTTATACTCTAGTAGGTTCACAAGAGTCTAGTCCTGAGAAAGGGTTGATTTCTATTGGTTCGCCAATGGCTAGAATGTTGCTTGGAAAAGAGGAGGGGGATGAGGTTGCAATTACCCTTCCTTCGGGTAAAAAATCTTTTGATATTGAGTCTGTATCGTATGAGGAGATAATACTGTAATGATTAATGTAGGTATTGTAGGAGCAAGTGGTTATACAGGGTTAGAACTTATAAAAATGCTACTTACTCATCCCCAATTTGTATTAAAATATTTGGCAACAACAACAGGAGATACGGTTATCGAGGCGATTCATCCCTCTTTGGTTGATGTTATTAGTTATCCTGTGGAAAAAGCTTCGGTTGAGGCTGTGGCAGAGCATTGTGATTTGGTCTTTTTGGCATTGCCTCATAAAGCATCAATGGGATTTGCTAAAGAGTTAATAGAGCAAGGGGTAAAAGTAGTTGATTTATCAGCTGATTATCGTCTTGATTTAGAGACGTATGAAAAGCACTATTGCGAACACGAAGATAAAGAGCATTTAGATGATGCTGTCTATGGTCTGATTGAGTATTATAAAGAGGATTTAAAAAAAGCAAAATTAGTAGCAGGACCGGGGTGTTACCCAACAGCAACTCTGCTTGGAATTTTACCTTTTATTCCTTATCTTGACCACTCTGCACCACTATTTATTGATGCAAAATCAGGAGTAAGTGGAGCAGGGAAGAAGCTTAGTGAGACTGCCCACTTTGTGAATATAAACGATAATATGTTTGCCTATAATCCATTAAAACATCGTCATGCTCCTGAGATAGCAGAGAAGATAGAAAAAATACATGGTGTAAAGATGAACGTAAACTTTGTACCTCACTTGATTCCTGCAACACGTGGGGAGTTGGTCTCTGTGTACGCAACATTAAAAGAAGATATAGAGCCACTTGATATTTTAAAAGAGTTTTATAAAGATGATATGTTTATTCGTATTCGTGAAAAACCTGTAGATATTAAAAGTACAGCAGGGACACATTTTTGTGATATTTTTGCAATGAAAAATGGAAATGCTCTTTTTGTAAATTCAGCCATTGATAATCTACTTCGTGGAGCATCGTCACAAGCTTTGGTTGCTGGGAATTTGATGTGTGGTTTTTCAGAAGGGTTGGGTGTTCCTACTATTGCTTATGTGCCATAAATCGTTACTTGCTACCACGGTCTCCGTGGTAATGCCAGGGCTGTTACATTCTAAAAATCCCCTAAAAAATCATATCTCTAAGCTTTGCTCGTTCCCATCCGTCCTGGGATTTGCAGTTTAAGTTTACTTTAATATCTCACTTTTGTTCTTTTGGAATCTCATTAAAACCCTAAATAGTAGTGTTTTAAGCTATTAAGAATAATAAGAATAA
>Ga0256826_1000393_pt1 | contig 26551 bp, 21 predicted proteins | sample CV79metaG_FD_185975 | JGI IMG/M metagenome (GOLD analysis project Ga0256826, IMG submission 185975) | Hydrothermal vent microbial communities from East Pacific Rise, Pacific Ocean - CV79 | ecosystem: Environmental > Aquatic > Marine > Hydrothermal vents | place: Pacific Ocean: East Pacific Rise...
AGTCCACCAAAAACACCACCCCATACAACTAGCCAGTCTAGATGCTCTTTTATGAGTGTTTGAACCATCTCTTTTACTAGTTGAGGTGTTAACTCATTTAGGCGAGTATCTATTACTGACTCTATGGAGTTAAGCATATCTTCGTTTAGGGATGATTTTTGAAGGTGATTTTGCATTGTTTCATTAAACGCTGAAGAGTTTACTATCTTTATGACAGCTGCTTTCATCTTGTTTGAAAAAGGTTCTTTGAGTGCTTCTAGTGCTGACTCTCCTCCAAACATTCCTAGCATACCACCAAAAGATGACTCCATTACTGTTTTACTAAGAGCGTCAAATGCCGGTGCAAAATCTGTTTCTTCTATTATTGGTTCTAAGTTTATTTTTTGTTCTTCATTTGCAAAGAAGTTTTCTAACTGCTCTCTAGTGAAAAATTCGTTCATCATAAGGTTTTTGATGGACTCTTTAAATGCTTCAAAACGAAGAGGAATAACACCAGACCCATAAAGAAAAGGAACTTTTTCAAAGAGCATATGAATAGCAAGTTGGTTTGTTAATGCACCAGAAAATGCGAATAGACCTGTAAAGAGTAAAGCATTTTTAAACTCTAAAACTACAAAAGAGAGAGCTATTAGTACTAAAGCAATTATATTTGTTACATAACTTTTATTTAATTTCAAACTATATCCTTTTTTTAAAAGCTGCATTATACTAAAATGCTACTATTATGTATACAATAAATATTATAAAGAGAATAAAATGAAACCAGAAACTTACACACTTTTTAAAAATGCAAACTTAGAGACGATCGTTAAAGAGATTGACAGTGAACTACAAACAAGAAATGAATCGCCATTTTGGTCTGATAAGGTAGTGCCTTTTTCACAAGCCATTCTTTCTCTCTTGGTTCCCCTAAGAGACAAAGGACTACTTTTTAACCCTGAAAATATGCCAGAAAAAGAACTCACTCCTGAACTTTTTGTAGAGTGGCAAGACTTTATGAGTCTTAAAATGCTGGCGTTTACTATTCAAAAGTCAAACATAAGTGGAAAACTTGAACGTACAAAACTTTCTGCTGCAGATTGCGAAAAATATGAAGAAATTGACTTAGAATATTTAGGGGATTATCTTGCTCGTTATACAGTAGATCTTAAAGATGAGATGCTAGACTTTCCTATCTCAAACTACAATTTACATCAGGGTGTAACTAACGTTATCAAATCTCTTTTGTAACTAATAGCGAGTATAATTAAGTATGAAATTTTTACAATATTTTATGGATAATAGCCGTCTTAATTATGCTCTTTTAGTTTTTTTACTTTATCTTGGTGTAAATGCTTATATAAACATTCCCAAAGAGATATTTCCTTCTGTTGAACTTGATAAAATAAGTGTAAGAGGAACCTATAGTGGAGCAAGTGCTTCAAATATGGATAAGATGGCTGTTCGTGATATTGAAGACTCTTTATCAAACATCAGTGGCATAGATAAAACTGAAACAACTATCGCACCTGGTGCATTTACTATGATCCTAACACTTAACGAAAGTGCAAGCAAAGTAAATGTTCTAAACAATGTAAAAGACGCAGTTAGTCTCTCTCGTCAGTACCTACCATCAGATATGCTAGAACCTACTGCAACCATTATGGATAAGAGTAGAAGTCTCATCAAGCTCTCTATATCTTCTAAAACTCTTAGTCGAGGAGAACTCACAGAGACTGCAAAAGAGATAAAGTCTAAACTCTCAAAAATCAAAAATATTAGTGAAATTAGAACATGGGGAGACTCTAAACAAGAAGTCTCCATACTTGTAAACTCTCAAAAGATTTTGGCATACGATCTTAAGCCATCGAGTGTTATAGGTGCCATTAAAAACCTCTCTTATATCTTTCCTGTTGGTAACATCGAAGAGAAGGGAAATTTTGCTTTTATCTCTACTGTTAATGGTAAAACGAATGTTAATGATTGGCAGCATAGTATATTAAGTATAGATGATAAATACATAAGACTTGGAGATATCGCGAATGTTAAAATTCACTATCCTCAGACATCTACAATGGCGACCTATAACAATAATGCAACTTTAACCCTTGTCATCTCAAAGGGGGAAGCAGGTAACTCAATAGAGATTTCAAAAGAGCTACGAGAGTATGTTAAAAAGATAACACCTAACTATAAAGATGTGATTTTTGATTTTTACCAAGATACTTCTATCTCTATAGAGACCCGTTTGGACATAGTTATAGCTAACCTAATGTTTGGACTGGTTTTAGTTTTTTTATCTATGTATATTCTTATAAACTTTCGCATAGCCGTCATTGTTGCTGTGGGTATTCCCTTCTCTTTTATCATAGGTTTACTCTTTATCTACTATCTGGGTTATTCCATAAATGTTGTCTCTCTTCTCGGTGCTCTCATCGTCATAGGGATTGTTGTCGATGATGCCATAGTTGTGAGTGAAAATATACAGAGGCATATTGATGAGGGAATGGAGATAAAAGAGGCTTCCTTGGTTGGGGTTAAAGAGATGATGCTTCCCGTTTCACTAGCTACAATTACTACTGCAGCTGCATTTTTACCAATGTTTTTGATGAATGGTGAAATAGCTCTGTTTTTAATCCTTGTGCCTATTGTTGTTGTGATGATACTTATTGGTTCACTTATTGAAAGTTTTTTCTTTTTACCTCTTCATGCAAGAGAGTTACTTAAAAAGAGTAATAATCTAGTGGATTGGACAGGTCTTCAAAACCTATATGAAAAAGTTCTCTCTTTTCATATAAATTATAAGAAAACATTTATAATGACTTTTCTTGTGGTTATTCCTATTTTAACATTTGTAACTGCTAAGTCTATGAAGTTTCAATTTTTTCCAAACTTCGATGGAAACAACCTTTATATAACTGCAAAACTTGATATAAATACTCCCATAGAAGATACCTTTATAATAGCAAAAGAGTTAGAAGCTTATGTAATAGAAAATGGAGATGAATTTTCGCTTAAATCAATCTCTTCTACTACCGGTTACAGACGAAGCTTATCAGGTGAGACAGAGTTTAACAACAATGTGTTTTACATTACTATGGAACTCTATGATAGGAAAGATACTAATTGGATTAGTGCATATATTAACCCTGCATTAAACTTTAGTTTTGAGTTTAACGACCCTAATAAACGCCGAGATTTAAAAACCTTTGAACTCTCTCCAAGACTTCGAGATCTTATAGAACCATTCCGTAAAAAATATGGGATGCTTGAGTTAGGAGTAACTGAAGATAAACCAGGACTCATTCGTAGTGATATTCAAGTGAACCTCTCTGGTAGTCAAGATGTCAAACTAGAAGATGGTATTAAAAAGTTAGAACTAGCTCTCTCTCAGATAGAGGGTGTTTCAAATTTTAGTAACAACATTAAGTATGGAAAGATGGAGTATAAAATCAAGATAAATACTTATGGTGAGAGCCTTGGTCTGAGTGAAGCTTCCATATCTAAGGTACTTAGTGATTACTTTTTAGAACGCCGACAAGCAACTACTTTTAACGATCAAGGAGTGATGGAAATAAAGACAGAGGATGTGAATAAAGATAAAATAGCTACACTCCTGAACTTTAATATAGCCCTTAATGATGGTCGTTATGTAAAACTTACAGATATTGCAGACATAGTAAAAATACGAGATTATGAAGCGATAAATAAACTTAATGGAAGCATCGTTAAAACTATTTTTGCAAACTTAGATAAAAGAGTCATAACACCTGATGAGGTCATAGAAAAACTGGACCCAATCTTAAAGACAATAGTGTCCTCTGGTGTTGAGGTAAATCTTCTAGGAGAAAATGAGAAGAAAAAACAGCTAAAAGGTGATATGAAATCAACACTTATCTTAGCGATATTTTTAATCTTTATAACACTTCTGTTAATCTTCTCTAAAGTGAAGTATGTTCTAATGGTTATGAGTGTTATACCACTCTCCATTTTAGGAGCCTTTATAGGGCATAAAATAGTAGGCATGCCACTAACCATGCCATCTATCATCGGTATCTTAGGGCTTGCTGGTGTTGTTATAAATGATGGAATCATTATGCTAGACTTTCTACATGGAACAAGAAATAGTGAAGAGTTCTTTACTCGTGCAAAACATAGACTTCGTCCTATTTTAATTACAAGTATCACAACATTTTTAGGTCTTTTTACCTTGATATTTTATGCAAGTGGGCAAGCTGTTATTCTTCAGCCTATTGCTATATCTTTAGGCTTTGGGTTAATCTGGGGGACACTACTAAATCTCATCTACTTACCTACACTCTATGCTATGGTAAATGGGATCAAGCCTAGGAATTAGTCTTTTTTAGGTGTTATAAAAAGGTGTAGATAACCATAGTAATGTATAAGTTTGAGGTTCTTTTCTACATCTATCTTCTCTGAGACATCTGCAAAAAATGTTCGTATTTCATCATCATCTAAATCACCAAGATAACTAAAGTCACTATGCTCTTCGCAGTTTAGTTTTATAATTCTATGTGTCGGGGCTTTTGTATCGTGTATCCATATTTTCATAAAGATATTATAGTAGATTTTACCTTGTCAAAAAGGAGAATAATTGACAAGGGAGTTTAATTTTTGAAATTTGTAAGCAAAGCGGGTTGATTAATTGAGGAGAGAAATCGTTGTATCTTGCTTTGTTATTAGTATTATAGAGTCATGAAGTGTAGATTTAGTGTGAGGTGTAAGAGTTTAGTCGTTTTGTATATAACATCAGTAATACCCCTAAAAATACTATAAAAGCTGTGAGATAAAGAGTCGTGTTAAAGTTCCCAAAGTAGGAGATTAGGGCTACACTATAAAGAGGTGCTCCAACTTGTCCTATCCCATAAGCAGCAGTCATAGAACCCATAAGAATTACAGGATTAGATTTTGATATTTGACCACCAAGATTCATAAACAGAGCGACAAGTCCTATGAAAGTACTGCCATAGAGTGCAGCACTTAGCAGGTTTAGGTAGATGTTTGTGCTAAACGCTGGTATCAAGATACCTATGACTTGTAAAAGCATTGCAAAGATGATGACATCAACACTATTAAACTTATGAGCGAGTCTCATCCATAGTATACTTGATGGTATACCTGCTATTCCGACTATAAGCCAGCCAATATTTCCATAGCCCTCTAAGCCATCAAGAGTGTTAATAATTTCAGGTAAAAAAGTACCTTGAACTACAAAGCCAACCCCTTCAGTAAAGTAAGCTAATATGAGAATAATTACATAGGGTGTAAATATAGATGTTTTGCTTTTTATTTTTTTCATTTCACCATGTGCATCTTTGTCAAACGAGAGTATGTACATAGAGTAAAAAGAGATGATAAACGCCAGAAGGGAGAGAACTAACCATGCATCACTCCATGTGCCATATTTAAGCACTTGGCGTGAGACTAACTCACTTATGACTATGGCAAATCCAATACCGCTAAAGTGAATGCCCATAGCTTTTGTCTTATGCTCTAGGTTGAGTTTTAGCATGACTAAGGAACTTCCAACAAGAAGTATCATAGCTGAACCAAAACCTGCAAAAATACGAGAAATAATCCAAAGAGTTGTGTTTGTAGTTGTAGCTAGCATGAGTGTTGTAAAAATACTTAAAACAAGACCAACTCTAAAGAAGAATACTTTTTTTTGTATATCTTTGAGAGTGATGGAAAACATCGCTCCACTGAGATAACCAGCAAAGTTTATAGATGCAAGAATACCGGCATTTGTAACAGTGAGATAATCACTAAGCATAGGTGGTAGTAAAGAGGTAAAAGCAAACCGTGCTACACCAATACCCACAATGATAGAAAATATTCCAGCTAGTAAAATAGCCCCGTTGGAATTTTTATTTAATAAATAAGAGATACAGAGCTCCCCAAAGTAGAAATATAAAAAACCCTAACACTGCAAAGGTGATAACAATACGAGTTGTAAGGTAGTAAATAAATTTTACAAAGCTAGGGATTTTCATCTATTTTGTAACTATTTCTTATATGGATAGGTCTTCATTTTGAGACCTCTTGTTGCATAGTCCATACCACCTAAAAGATTTGTTACCTTATAGTTTAACTCTTTTGACATCCAAGGTGCAATCATGGATGTTCTACTTCCCGTATGGCAGATGATAGCGAAAGGTTTTGTTGTGTCTACCTTGGCGTTTAGTTCTTTTAAAAATAGCTCAATATTATACTTTCCTTGTTCGTTAAAAAACTCTATAGGAATAGCACCTTTTAAGAGTCCTGTCTCTCTCCACTCTGGTGGTGTTCTAACATCAACTATTGGAAGTTTAGAGTCAAGAATTTCTTGAGTCATATATGCATTTTTAAGGTCTGCTAATAGTGTCACACTGAGTAGTGTAAGTAGTATAAATAATTTTTTCAATCTGTTCTCCTAAATGATAGTATAATTATATCTATAATAAATAAATACTTTAGGTAAAAAATGGCAGCATCGCAAAAAGCAATCACCAACTCAAATAGACTTCGTTATATTCGAGCTCTTGAGCGTTTTCATAAGGGCATGATTTCTTATCTTATGAATACACCAGAACTTACACATAAAAGTTTTGACAAAAAAATAGTTAACTCGCTAAAACTTTTAAATCGTATTGATGAAGTTGATCTTTATAAGGGTGAGTTAAAAGATTTACAAACACTTATTAAAAAAATGATTGCATATAAAGAATCTGAAAAGGATATCGAAGATATTAAAGAAGATATTCTTCATAGTTCTAACCAACTAGATAAAAATAAAAATGCTCGTCGTTATAAAAAAGATAAGCACTCAAACTCTAAGTTTGACGACTGGGAAGATTAAGCAGTATGGCGAGAATACTACTCTTAGAAGATGATGAAATTTTAAGTGAGACACTTTGTGAACTTTTAGAGTCTCAAGGGTATGATGTAAGTGCTGTTGGTAATGGAAATAGTGTTTTAGATATTACTCAGACTCATAGTTTTGAGTTAATGCTTTTTGATGTAAATGTTCCAGACTTTAATGGCTTTGAACTTCTTGATATGTTACGAAAATCAGGTAATCAAACGCCATGTATATTTCTAACCTCTTTAAATGACATAGCTTCTCTCTCTAAAGGTTTTGAAGTTGGAGCTGATGACTATCTTAAAAAACCTTTTGATTTTGATGAACTTTTAGTTCGTATTGGTGCTATTTTACGTAAATCATTTTCTGCTGAGAAAAATATAGTAGAGTATAAAAACCTTACATATAAAATCTCTACTAATGAACTCTTTGAGGGTGAAAGACTTCTTCTTCTTGCACCCCAAGAACAAAAACTACTTGCACTCTTTTTTAAACGCCAAGGTGAGACTATAACTAAAGAAGAGTTCCTTTACGAACTTGATAACGATAGTGAGTCAAGTGAGGGTGCTCTTCGTGTTTACATCACGAAACTCCGTAAGATTGGTTTAGAGATACAAACTATCAAAGGAACAGGATACCGACTTGTTACTTCATGAAAAAAAAGCTTTCTGGAAGTTCTTTAGCATCTACTTTGGTAGTGTAGCACTTCTCATTTTAGCTGCCGGATTTTTTTACTTTGGCGAGCAAGAAAAAATGATGATAAAAAAAGAGCATTTTTCAATGATAGAGTTTACTAGACAGTTAAAGATGAAGCTTAATCCTCAAAGTGACCACATAACTTATGAGCATAAAAACATCGTAATCAGTAACTTTAATATGAATAACTTTACGATTGAAGATAATAAATTTATGAAGTATATGCCTTTTAGCTGGGAGGGTGGATATATCTTAGTTACTAAGGATAAAGAACATTATCATGAAAAGCTTCTTGTAATCAAACTACAAATAATTGCTGTTCAAGCTGTTTTATTACTTCTCTTTGCTTGGATTAGTTACTTGTTGTCAGTTAGGGCATTAAAACCTATGCAAAATGCTATAACAAAGTTAGATAACTTTTCCAAAGATTTGATTCATGATTTAAATACACCCATTACTTCTATGTTTTTAAACCTAAAACTACTTGAGTCAAAGGAAGAATTTAAATCGAATAAGCCTCTTTTCCGAATTAAAAGAAGCCTTGAAGATATAGGAGAGTTACATAATAATCTCACTGTTCTCCTTCAAGAAGATACTATGATAGTTCAAAAAGAGAATCTTTTTGACATCATTGAAGATATAGTGAGTACTCATAAAAAACTTTATAAAGATATTAAGTTTATTCTCATTCAGAGCGAAGTTTATGGCATGGTAAATAAAGAGGCGTTTAAGCAAATCATTGTAAATATTGTTTCAAATGCATGTAAGTACAATGTCCAAGATGGATATGTGAAAATATATATGAAAGATGGACTCTTATCTATCGAAGATGGTGGTGTCGGCATTGAAAACCCCGAGCAAATTTTTGAGCGTTCATATAAAGAACATGTAAGTGGTCACGGAATTGGGCTTGATATTGTTTGGCGTTTATGTGAAGTTATGGGTATAAAGATAAGTGTTTCCTCCACTTTAGGAGAGGGGACTACTATATCTTTAAAGTGTAAAAACTAGAAACTGTAAGTTATATCTGCAAAGATTTTATCGTTATCTTTGATCGCTCTTGTAAATGGTCTTATTTCTGGTTCTGATGTATCAAGATAGTCAATAATTCCAAAGTTTGCTACAACTGCGTCCATAAGATCATACTCAACACTTGCACGAAAGAAACCACCATATTGCCATTTCTCTCCAAACATACTGAGAAGTAAAGTGGCGTTTATCGAGTCGTTTTCAAATGAACGAGTTACTCGCATCGCTGTTTGAACTTCATTTTCTTGAATATAATCAGGTTTAGCTACAGCTTCACCCATTTGTACTTCATAGTCAAATATATGTCTATTTGCGAGTTCTATAGATAAAACTGTATCTTTAACACCCATATAGTCTACACCAATTAAAGCATCTAATCTCTGTTTTGCATCATCAGTCGAGTTATATTTAACACCATTAATAAAAGCTATTTCACTTTTAAGTAACCAACTTCCTGTTGCTATATTTACAGCACTTCCAAGCATCTGAATTTTTCCAACAACTCTTTTAGTATTTTGAGGAGTATCACCTGGAACAATATGCCATTTTGAGTCAAAAACATCAGCTCCATAAAATGACAAGTCCCATCCCGAAAAAACTCCATTAGCTGCTATGGCATACTGCATATTATCCCATGATACATTAGGTTGAACTAATTCGAAAAATGGGCTCGGTGCAATAGGGAAAATATTATCAACTGGAAAATATTCTCCACGAGGAGCTGCTTCTAAGAAAATACGACTCTCCACAATTGCCATAGCTGAGAAGTTCCATTGACCAACATAGTAGTCTAGTTTAGCCATAGTAGTAGCTAGTCTAAGATCTTCAATATCTGTCATACCCGGAAGACGATTATCAAGTGGGTTGATAACATCGGTAATTCTAATACTATCTGATTTCCCCCAAACTACTAGTTGACGACCAATCTTAATATCAATATCTTTAGTTAATCGACCTTGAATATATGTGTCATCGAAACGAAGTTGAGTCTTATAAGTATCTAATGTATCTTGATTATAAGGTTCATCTCTTAAGTCATATATAGCATCGTAAAATGCATCACCACTAACACGAACTTTCCAATCACTATTTATTTTATAGTCAGCTTGGAGATAGATAGAAGTTTGTGCTTGGTTAAAGCCTTGGTAATCTACAGGGTCTAATAATTCACCTTGAGGAAATGAAGGGGTTGGAGATGCTTTATCTGCATATACACTGTGATTAAAATAGCCAAAAGCTGTTTTAAATGCTACATTACCAGTAACAGATAAATTACTTGGGCTTTCTTGAACTTCTACTGCTATTTTATCTGTAGAAGTATCATCGCCAAAACCATCTAAATCATCTCCTACCTCTTCTTCATCTCCAAACCCATCGAGTTCATTAAAAGATTCAGAAGAACTTGTCTCTGTATCAAAACCACCTAAATCAGCATCCATATTCTCCTCAGCAAGGAGAGTATGACTTGCTAGCAAAGAAGCAAGTGTTAATGATAAAAGTAGTTTGTTAGCCATAATTTACAGACCTCTTTCTAAAGTACGAGTAGTAAAAAGTGATTCATCTAAGTCTTGGTTATATTTAATCTCAGAAAATTTAAATATAGTCTTATGAAGCATCTTTTTACCTTTTTTAGTAATCATTTGCATCTCAGTTGCAGTCCAAATTCCATTAATTTTCTTAAGGCCTTTGACTTGCATATATTTAAGTTTTTTCCCAGCCTTGATGTAGTTAAGAGCTTGAATAATTACAAAGTTATCTTGTCTTACAAATACAATGCTTTTTGTGTAACCAGTCTCTTCTACTGTTGATTCAGACTTTGGAGTAACAAGCATCTGCCAAGTCATATGTCCACCAACTTTTTTCTCTTTCATGATTTTATAGTTATAGTCCTCAACATTTCTTGAAGTCATATCAGAGTAAGTAAAGTCACTTCCCATAAATGAAGAACTCTTATCACTAGAAGCGATACGTTTTACTTTAGAAAGTGCAGGAAGGTACAGCCACTGGTCATCATCTTTAGAAGAATCTTCGTAGTCATAAGTTAAAAAAGCAGTATTTTTAACATCAGCAGGTGTAAGAAAAAACATAAGCTTTAGCTTATCTTCACCTTTATCTTTTGTATAAGTTTTAAGGTCACGAATACGTTTTTTACCATTTTTATCTATAAGAATCATTGTCATCTTAGAAGTAGAGTTATCACCCTCATCTCTATCATGAACTTTTTGTGCGATCTCTTGACCAGTTATTGCAAAGAGTGAGCTAAGTGTTAACGAAGCTATAAGTAATGTTTTAAGTATCATTTTTTATTCCTATGTTTTAATATTTACACCCTCAAGGGGTACCTCGCAATTATAATAGTTTTATGTTAGGGGAGTGTTAAGAATATAACCAAAAGTCGCGAGGTTTCCTTCTGGTTTGTTGATTACTTAGTTTAATACTTAAAGAAGAGTTTAGAGTGTAGAAGTTAATATTTGCTTTTAACTCAATATCTGAACCAAAAAGGTCTGAATATAGAAGTATTAGTTTTTTAGCTTCTGCATAATTATCTTTTTTTATATAATAGTTTATTTTTGTGTTATATGCTAGTCTAAGTAAATCGCCTATTTTTTCACTTCTAGAGGGTAGTTTTTTTAGTTTGCCTAAATCTTCAATGAGTGCATCAATTTTTCCTTGAATAGCATGTTTTTCACATTTGTTTATGAGTGTGTACCAGCTGTTTTGCAGGTGTTTAGCTAAGTCAGTGTTTTTAAGTGAACACTCCGAATCAATAAGTTTATAACATAAGTAAAAGTCATTATTATTAAAAGCATCAAATAGTTTTTTTACATTTTGTGACTCTTGACGTAATTTTGCAGCTATATTCTCATATTTAGAATTTTTTTCTAATCTTTCAATAATAATATTGGCAAGAGTTAAGTTCCCAATTTTTATGAGCTCTTGTGCTTCTTGGGTACTGTTCTTAAATTCACTATGAAGTGATTGATAATGATCTAGGTTAGTGAAATTCTGATTTTCTTTTGCAATATTATTAATTCGATCAAACTCTTTATTTTCAATTGCTTGTAGAAAATTGATAAAGTCTTTATTTTTATAAAGTATGAATTTTATAACAGATCTTTTTGAAGGTACCATAATGTAGTCACTTAGAAGAGCTCTTGCTGATTCAGTATTATTTAACAGCATTTGCTTTTGTGCTTCAACAAAATTTTTCTGCCAAAACTTCTCTAAGCTTTTATACTCCACTGTCTGTTTTAAAGCAGGAAACCTGTCTGACATTGAGTAGACTAAATTGTATTTCTTCTCATGGAAAAAAAGTTGAAATTTGTCATAATGTTTAAATGCAGTATAAATCAATTCTACTTCATCTTTTTTGGATGGAATCAACATAAGAGGTCTCGTAATTTCACCTGCAGAATTAAGATTACCTTTCATGACATATTGTATTGCTTTAAGAAGATTCTCTTCATAGGACTCTTGAAGGTGTATATCCTCTTTTGAACCTCTAAGCATTGGTGCTTTATGAAGAAGTTTATATGCTTGGTGGATTTTATTGTCATTGATTAAATTTTTTAAAGTATTAAGGTTTAGTAATTCTACATTTAAGATATTGGCATCTTTTAAAACAACGAGAAGAGAATCTTCATTTTTTTGAATAATTTTATCTATATTAGTGTCAAATTCTAAGTATTTAGTTTCTACAATTTTTAATGTTTTTATATTTACTAAAGAGATATATTTTTTATTTGAACTTATTAGAATATATTCTTTATTTGGCATAGCAATAATATTTTTGATTTTTGTAAAAGGTGCATTAAGTCTTTTAATTGTAGAAGTGTCATTTAAGTCAATAATTTCTAAAACACCATCTATATTACCACTAATAAGATGAGTATTATCAAGGAAGTAAAGAGCTTCTATTTTTACTCTTGACCTAGTAATGATTTTGGTATTATCTCTTGTATGTAAGTTAAAGATATATATAGCCCCTCCATACCCACTACATGCAAACTTGTCGTCATTAAATGCAAAGGCACTAACAAAATTTGTCTCTTTTTGAGAAAATTTTTCATCTGGAAGTAAATAAGGAAAGGAGCAAAGCCGTGATAGTTTCGAGCTACTATTGAATCTATATTGTATTACTCTACCATTACTTGTTCCAATGATTATATATGTAGAAGAAGGGTCAAAACTAATGATATCAATAGGAGTATCTACTTTTATAGTTTTAATAACTGTTTGAGTTGATAGGAGCATTATGTGAATAGAAGTACCATTTACAAAAGCAACTAATTTAGCATTTTGACTAAAAGCAACTGATTTTGTTTCCTGGTTTAATTCTGTTGGAAGAATATTTGATAAAACAGAACACCCCTCTGTCTCTACCACTCGAATGCCACTATTTGTAGTGGCAAAGATGATAGTATTATTATCAAGTACTTTTAAACTTAAAATTGAGGAAAAAGCTTTTAAACATTTTGAAAGTTTAGGCAAGGTACAACTCCATAAGTAGTATAAGATTTAATACTATTTATTATAATCTATTATTCTTAAAATATTATAATTTAAGAATAATAAACGAGAGTTTACTTAGTCTCTTTCGTAATTAAAGTAAGTAGTGCCGGGCCTAGTATGATGTTGGAAATAAGTGCGATAACAATAGCACCTCCAGCTAAAATACCAAAATTTATAAGATTTGAAAGTGAGGCAAAGGTATACACAAAAAATCCTAAACTAAGTACTATTGATGTTGCTACAAGTGCACGACCAGTTCCAAGCATAGTCTTTTCAACAGCCTCTTTCGTTGAGTAACCTTGGTGATGGTACTTTGCAAAGTTATGAAAGAAGTGAACAGTATCATCAACACTCAGTCCTATAACTATGGCACCGACAAGCATTGTAAACATATCTAATGGCATATTTACCATAGACATAAATCCTATAGTCAGAACAATAGGCAGAACATTTGGTATCATACTTGTGAGCCCAATTTTTACACTTCCAAGAAGAATAACCATCATTATAGCGATGAGTATAAATGCCACTACATAAGATGTAGCCATAGAACTCATAGCAGCTGAAAGAGTACGTTGAAAGAGAGGTACCATACCTGTAACAGTAATCTCTACATCTTTACCTAATCCATTTTTTAGGAGAGCAGTAACTTTATCACTAATCTCAGCATACTCACCAGCCTCCATCCAAGGAAGTTTAAACGTGATACGAGCTTTAGAGAAACTAGCATCTACAAAATCTTCTAGATCATCACTCCCTGAGTTCTCAAATAGTAAAAACTCTTGTGGAATAAGTCTGTCATTTTTAGTGATAGCATAGTATTCTGCTTTATTCTCATGGAGTGCACGGTGGATCTCTTTAAGAATATCTCCAACACTCCAACCTTTACCAACAAAGTGTTTGTCTGTTTTGAGTTTTTGAGCTTCTTGAACTAGAGTATCTATTTTAGTCAATAGTTCTGAGTTATAAAGACCATTTTCTTTCTTAGTGTCGATGATAACTTCCATAGTTACACTTCCTCGAAGTTCATGGTCTACTATTGCAGTTGAGAGTTTAATTGGAGAATCATCAGGTTGCCATGAAAGTGGATCATGTTTAAACTGAACACCAGTAGCAAAATAGACCCAGATTATTGTAATAACTGCACTCACACTAACTATTTTTTTAGCATTGTTAACACTAAAATCAGCAATACTTAGAAGGATTTTATCCATTGTTTGAGAGTTTTTCTCTTGTGCTGCTTTTTTTGCTTTAAGTGGTAATGTCGCCAAAATTGCAGGAAGCAGAATAAGGGTATTTAAAAGAGCAATCATAACCCCGATAGCCGCAAAAATACCTAAGTCTGCAATAGGAGAGATAGATGCAGTTGAAAAAGAGAGAAGCCCTGCTGCAGTTGTAAGCGAAGTCATAATGATAGCAAGACCAGAGTGACCCAGCGCATAACTAATAGCTCTATTTTTATCTCCATTTTCATTTAAATGCTTAAAGAACATTGCTAATAGGTGTACAACAGCACCAATTCCAACTGCTAGTAAAAATGATGGAAGAATTTGTGTAGGAATTGTAATAGGAGTTCCCACAATAGCCATTAATGCAATGGTAGTTAATAGAGATATAACAACTATAAATATAGGAAGTATTACTGCACTGACTCTACGAAATACAATGAAAAGAAAAATCATCATCATCAGTAAAACAAGTTTTACAAATTTTTGCATATCTTTTTGAACTGACTGCTTATTGTAATCATTTACAGCAAGTGAGCCTGCTACAAAAACATTAAAACCTTCTTGATTAAACTCTTTTGCTATCTTATCAGCAGCTCTAACCATTTCACTTTTTGATGGGTCAGTTAAAAATTCAGACTCTTCTGCTTCTAAATCTTCTCCAAAACCATCGAGGTCATCAACACCTTCAACTGTTTCATAAGCACTTGGTTCTAAGATGATAGTGGTCATTGTTAGATTTTCATTATAGAGAAGATTTTTGTACATTGCATTATCAAGTGCAATTTTTTTGATATTTTTTAATTCTTCTGCATTTTGAGGAAAGTTTTCAAAGAGATCTTCGACTATGAGTCTATCACCCTCTCCACGAGTATTCCTAGCATTTATAAGTGAAGTGATATCATTTAAGTGAGGTACTTCATTTTCTAGTTTTTTATGAAGAGTTCGGATTTTTTTGAGTGTATCAAGTGCAAAGATATTTTTAGCTTGAACAACAACTAAGATTTTTTCATCTTGTCCAAACTGTTCTTTAAAAGCTTCATATCTAATAAGAGCAGGGTCAGTGTCGTATAAAAAGCCCTCAGTGGATGTGTCTATAGTGATAAATCTTATGTTAGTTATAATCACTATACTAATTATCATCATGAGTAAGATGATTTTCTTAGGGTGTAAAGTGATTCCTTCACCCATTTTTTCTAAGCGAGATTCGCTTTTGGTTCTCCAGTTCATACATAAGCCTTTATATTGATAGTGACATAATATAGTGTCAATATTAGGCGAATGTTAAGAGAACGTTTTTAAGACTTTGATTCTTCTAGCATTGCATCCATTAGAGTAAATAGTTCACTTGAAGCTGCTTCCATTTTATCAAAATTATTAACAATAATATCTTGATGGTCTAGTGTGTTTTCGGATGCATTATTTGTTAAATATTCAAGATTTGCATTTGCTTGGGAATGAACGATATTATGTGGTGATGCTATTCTCGAGTAAGAAGAAGTTTCACTAAATCTACTTTTACCTTCGCCATCATACCAAATACCTAAGTTACACTCATGCGCGGTTACATTTTTAAGAATCTTGTTTAATGAAATAAGTGAGTTATATGCACGTGATTTATAAAGAATATGGTCAATTTTTGCAAGAACTACAAAAACATTGTTTTCCATTCTATATGAGCTGTCTACAATATGACTTGAACCATCACTAAGTTCAACTAGTGTATGTTCAAACTCTTCTATTTTTCTTGTTGATGCATCAACAGTGTTTTTCATACTCTCAGAACTAGACTGAATTTCATTCATCCCTTGTTGTAGGGATTTAATACTTACTGAAATTTCACTTGTAGCCTTGTGTGTTCTCTCTGCAAGTTTACGAACTTCGTCAGCAACAACAGCGAAACCACGACCATGCTCACCGGCACGTGCAGCTTCTATAGCAGCATTTAGAGCAAGAAGATTTGTTTGGTCAGCAATATCTGTAATAAGTTCGATTACAGATGTAATACTATTTGTCTGTGCAGCTAACTCTTCGATACTTGAGTTGTTCATTCCTACTTGCTCGTTGAGTGAGTGGAGCTCACCAACTGCCTCATTGATGTTAGAACGAGAGTTATTTGAAAGCTCTGCAGCCGATTTTGTAGCTGATGTAATTTCTTTAAGATTAGAGATATTTGTTTTAAGATTATCTTGAATAACAGTTAAAGATTCTGAAACATTGATACTATTTTCACTAAGTCTTGCATTAAAGGCATTTCTTCTACCTTTATTGTGTTGCTCTTTCATAACATCAATACTCTTTGATACATTTTCAATAGCTACTGCAAATTCACCTTCCATACCTTCAGATGAAATTTGTTTAACAAAAATACCACGAGATGCTTCTGTAATTGTTTCATTGATCTCACTAATAAGATTTCCAACATGTTGGAGTAAATCACTAAGATTTCTACCCATAATACCAAGTTCCGTTTCTTTAGAAAGAGAGTCGCATTTTCTAGAAAAATCACCTCTAGCCGCATGGGCAATAAGTTGTGTAAAACGGCTAATACCATCAGTTATAGATTTCCTAATAATAGTTGCAATGATAAGCACTACAATACCAACTATAATTCCTGCAACGAGAACTAGGTATTTGTAAAATGTGATTTCTCCTTCAAGATTTTTAGAATCATTTGTAAGCTCTTTCTCTTTGAGGGTTACTAGTTTTTTAAATGAAGTACGTGATGCATTCGCAAAAGGAGTTAAGTCATTTTTATATTGTTTGTAAATAGATGAAGTGTCATTTTGAATCTGCTGGGGTGTTAAGTTATGCATCATATTTAAGGAGTTATCTAAAAAGAGCATTGTTGATGACTTTGCATCCATAACTAGACCTAAAGAAGGATCACCTTTCATTAAGCCTTCAAGAGTATTAAAACTTTCACGAATTGTTTCAATACTATGTTTAAGTTTTGAAATATCTTTATTATAATTTCCACCGAGCATAATATCTCTAGTTGTTCTACTAACATAGTTAAGATGTTTCTCTATTCTTAATGTATTAAGTGCTGAAGTCATTGAGTTGTTGTGGAGGTGTGCATACTGTGACTCGATTCTACTCATAGAGAAAAAAACAAAAATAGTAGCTCCAAAGATAGCGAGGGTAGCCATCGCTATAAGGTAGTTCATTTTCTTTGCAATACTGTAATGATCAAACATATATCTTCCTTGATTTATTATTCAAAATAATAATATCATAAAGATAGTTCAAGTATGTATAAATTATTAAAATTTTATAACAAAAAAATAATAATTTATTACTTTAAAGAGCTAATAGCGAGTTTTGCACTCTCAATAAAAGTATCGGCACTAGGAAAAAAACTAATTAAAGATGTTCCAATACCTCCTAAGATAACGATAATAGCCATAAGTGCAATCATAATAGTACTAGCATCAATAGGAAATTTTTTCTGTTTAGAATCATCAGGATAAAAATACATCATAGCGATAAGTTTGAAGTAGTAATAAACAGAGATGAAAGCAGTGATAATACCAAGTCCAGCTAATAAAATTTGTCCTGACTCTATGGCTGAAGTAAAAATATAGAATTTACCTAGAAAACCTATAGTTGATGGAAAACCTGCTAAAGAGAGCATAAAAATTGACATCATAAGTGCCATATATGGACGTCTACGAGCAAAGCCTTTAAAGTCATCATAACTCATATCTCTTTTACTCTGTGAACCAATAAAGCTAAGGATTCCAAAACTCCCAGCAGCTGATAAGAAGTAAGCAATGAGGTAAAACATAATAGCTGCAGCTCCTAGTTCACTTCCCAGACCTATAGAAGATAGTCCTATAAGAAGGTAACCACTATGAACGAGAGATGAACCTGCTAACATCCTTTTTACTTTTGTTTGACTGATGGCTAGAAACGAACCACCAATAAGAGTAAGAATAGTAATAGTTTGAAGCATCTCTGTCCAGATGTAGTTTATAGGTTCAAAGTCCGTTATGTATAGACGAAGAGCGATAGCAAAAATAGCGATTTTAAATGTTGAAGCCATAAACATAGTTATGGGATAAGGTGCACCATAGTAAACATCAACCACCCAAGAGTGAAAAGGTACAGCACCAATTTTGAACATAATAGTAACGAGAAGAAAGCTTGCTCCAACGATTAGTAGATTCATATCTTCAACTTGTGTACTGTTGACATAAATTGCAATATTTTCAAGTGATGTAGATCCTACTGCACCGTAAATAAGAGCAGTTCCAAGCATAAAAAACGCACCAGTCATAGAGCCAAGTATCATGTACTTCATCATGGCTTCACTACTTGTTGTCTTTGTTTTATGAAAACCAACAAGGGCATAAACGCTGAGAGAGGCTATCTCTAGTGCTATAAATGCAGTTACAAGTTCGTTAGCATGAGAGAGCATCATCATACCAAAGACACTAAAGAGGATTAGTGCAAAGTACTCACCTCTAAAGTATGTACGACTTTTAAAGTAGTCACTATTTATAAGAAGTGTTAAAATAGCTCCTGCCGTAAACATAAGGTCAAAAATAGTAGCAAAAGCATCAAGTTTGAAGTTGTGTCCAAATATATCTACAAAGAGATATCCACTCATATTTTTATCTAAAATAACTATCTCAAAAATAAGAGCTATTGTTAAAAAAAACAGAGAAATATGGTTGAAATCGTTAAGTGTTATATTTTTATTATGACTAAGTAGCATAAGGTAAATAGCACCTATAATGATACTTATGGCCGGAAGTGCAAACAGAAATTCAAATATCATTTTATATCTCCTATTGAGAGTAAAAGAGTACTCAAATCAATACTAAGTTGAGGTTCTAGGTATGGCATAAATAGAGAGGGCATGATACCACTTACTAGAAGTAAAATAACTAAAGGGATAAGCATTAAAGTCTCTTTTCTTGTTAAGTCTTTATACTCAACACCATCATTGGGTTCTCCAAAAAGAGTTCGTTGGAGCATCCAAAAGATATAAACCATCGCAGATAACATTGTAAGTGCTGTAAATATACCGATGATAAAACTCTCTTTAAAAGCTCCAATAATGATAAGAAGCTCACCTACAAAACCACCGGTTCCTGGAAGTCCCGCAATACTTAGTGCAAAAAATGCAAAGAAAAAAGTAAAGAGTGGTGCAGCAGAAGCGATACCACCAAGCTCACTTATCTTGAGTGTTTTAAACTTATGATATGTTAATCCAATCATCATAAATATTCCTGCAGATGCTAGTGCATGAGTAGCTATAAAGTAAAGGCTACCTCCCCAAGCATAAATATTTGTGAGAAAAAGACCAAGAGCGATGAGCGAGAGGTGAGACCCTGAAGAGTAAGCAAACATCTTACGAAGGTTATCCTCCTTAATAGCACGAATAGCATAGTATATAAGTCCAAGGAGTGCTAAGATAATAATAGTAGGTGCATAGTATGTAAGAGTATTATCAAAAAGTCCATAACCAAAACGCCAGATTCCGTAGATACCAAGTTTTGCCATGATAGCTGACATAATAACAACTGCAGGAGTTGGTGCGGAGCCATAAGCTGGAGCCATCCATGTGTGAAAACCAACAAGAGGAATCTTTATGACAAATGCTAGTAAAAAACCTGCAGTTAGCCAGATAGAAGTTTGAGCATTAAACTCTAAAGTACTTAAGTCACTTAGTGCAAAACTCCAAACACCAGTTGTCTCAAAGTAGACATAGCCGAGATAGAGGATAGAAAAAAGCATACTCATAGAACCAAGTATTGTCATGAGAACAATCTTCATAGAGTTGTACTCTTTGTTCCCACTTCCATACTTTCCTATCATTACAAAAATAGGTAAAAGCATAGTCTCCCAAAAGAGATAAAAAAGGACAAGATCAAGTGAAAGAACAGCTCCTGTTACACCCGTTTGAAGAAGCATCATGTTATACCAGTACCCTTTTCTATGCTCTTTTAGCATATATAGATACAGAAGTGGCATTAAAATGGTGATGAGAAGTAGTAGAACTAAAGAGAGATAATCAACTCCTACCTTATATGTAATACCGGCGTTTACTATCCATGGAGCAGTTACTGAAAACTGCATTCCTATGTCTGGATTGAAACTAAGTGTAAGTAGACTCACAAGTAGCAGTGTACCTAAAGAAGAAAATATCGCACCAGCTTTTAATATATGAAGAGGTGCCCGAAATATAGCTAAAACAACAGCTACTCCAAGTGGTAAGAAAATGATAGTTGAGAGTATATTTTGCATTATAAAAATACTCCTAGTTTAAAGATAAGGTAAAAACTCATGACCGAGACACCTGCTAAAATGTAAAGAGCATAAAAACGAACATTTCCATTTTGGAGTTTTGCAAACTGTTCTGAAGATGCGAGATAAAGAGTCACATTTAAGTTGATAAAACCATCAAATATTTTAGGGTCAATAACTTTAGCAATAAAGTCACTCATATAAAGTAAAGGTTTTACAATAATAGCCGTATAAAATTCATCAATATAAAACTTGTTTGTTGCAAGTCTACACCATAGTGTTTTTAGCTGAGGTTCTTTAGGTTTAAAAGCATATATACGATAGGCAAGTAGCATACCGCTTACCCCAACTGCAACATTCATTCCCTCTATCATTAGTTCATTTGAGTGTTTAAGTGTGATTATAATATCTGGAAGTTGTAAAAATTGAGGGATATTTATAAATCCAGCGAAAGTACTTCCTATAGCTAAAATAACTAAAGGATAAGTCATACTTTTACTTAAGGGGTGAAGTGTTTTTTTCTCTTTTCTTGGAGCATGAAAAACAGTGAAGATAAGTCTAAACATATAAAAAGAGGTAAGCCCTGCTGTAAATGTTGTCACAGCCCATAAAATATAATGTTTTTGTGCAAAAGTAGCAACAATGATGGCATCTTTAGAGAAAAAACCTGAAAATGGAGGAATCCCACTTATTGCTAAAGTAGCAATAAACATTGTAATGTAGACTAGTTTTAATCTGCCTTTGAGTGCTCCCATTTTAAAGATATTTTGTTCATGATGCATAGCGATGATAACTGCACCTGCTCCCATAAATAAGAGAGCCTTGAAAAAAGCATGTGTAAAAACATGAAAAAGACCAGAACTATAAGCTCCAAGTCCAACTGCTACGAACATATAACCAAGCTGACTCATAGTAGAGTATGCAAGTATCTTTTTGATATCACTCTGGTAGGTGGCAAGAACTGCTGCAAAAAGTGCAGATGCAGCTCCAACACTAGCTATAAATAGACCAACATCCGGAATCTGAATATAAAGAAAGCTATATCGAGCGACCATATAAACACCGGCAGTTACCATAGTAGCTGCATGGATGAGTGCAGAGACTGGAGTTGGTCCTGCCATAGCATCTGGAAGCCAAACATATAGAGGAATCTGTGCAGATTTCCCCATGGCTCCAATGAAAAGAAGGATACCTATAAGAGTCATATCTGCATGTGAAATAATAGATATATTTGCCTCTATACTATCAAATGTAAATCCTGTTCCCTCTAAGGAGATAAAAAGAAGTGCTATCGCCATGATAAAACCAAAATCTCCAACACGGTTAAGCATAAAAGCTTTGTTAGCAGCTGTAATGTTAGAAGGGTTTTTATGATAAAAACCGATGAGTAGATAAGAACTCAGTCCAACAAGTTCCCACCCAATAAACATAATAATAGGATTATCAGCTAAAACTAGAAGTAGCATACTCCCTATAAAAAGGTTAAAGTATGCGAAAAACTTACCGTATCCCTCTTCCCCTTTCATATATCCTGCTGCATAGATGTGGATAAGGAGACCGATAAATGTGATGAAACTTATCATCATTACAGAGAGTCTATCCGCCATAAATGCCAGTTGGATGTTAAATGATCCAAGTGAGAGCCATGTAAATAGAGTTGAATGAATGGTTGGTTCACCTTGGATAATCTCATATAAAGTAGAGAGTGAGAGAATTGTCACGACAAATAGTGAACCAACTCCCATAAGGGTATAAAAGAAATGACGAGAAGCATTTGTATTTGAGAGATAGACAAGTGCTATGATAAGGCTTGAAATAAATGGAAGTACGACTATAAGGTTAAGCATTAGTTTACCTCACTTAGTTTATTAAACTTATCAGCATCAAGTGTTTTATGTCTTTTGTAAAGATGGATAATGATAGCTAGAAAAAGAGCAGCTTCAGCTGCAATAACAGCTATAAGAAGTAGGGCGATAACTGAACCACTAGCATCTCCTAAAACTTTTGAGAGTGTTGCTAAAAGTAAGTTGATAGAACTCAGTATTAACTCTATAGACATATAGATGACAAAAAGGTTTTTACGAGAGATAATCCCAACTAAACCTATACTAAAAAGAAGTGAAGCTAGAAGAAAAAATAGACTTGGACTCATCTTTTCGCTCCTTTTACTTTATCTCTTGCAATAACTATGGCACCGAGCATTGCAGTAAGAAGTAAGATAGAGACTATCTCAAAGGGAAGGACCCACTCGCTAAATAGTAGCTTTCCTACTACTTTGGAGTTTATCGCCTCAAGAGTTGCAAAATGTTCAGGCAAGAGCGTTAAAACATTGTAAAGTAGAAATGTAAAAGGAGCGATTAAAATAGCTGTACCAATAATCCATAAAAATTTATATGGTTCATTAGGTAAGTTCTCTTCTTTGGCGTTTATAGTTAAAATAGTAAGGATACTTAAAATTACGATTGCTCCAACACTCACCATTATTTGTGCAACTGCTAAAAATCTACTATCAAGAAGGGCAAACTCTCCTGCCAGTCCTAGCATAGCAACTAAAAATCCAAATGCTGAGATATAAGTCTGTTTTGCACTAATCATAGTGAGACTTCCTCCAAGCATAAAAAGAGCCAAAATGCTAAAAATAGTAAGTTCTAAAGTGTTAGTGTCTGGCACAGCTAATCTCCTCTGCAAATGCACCTTTATGCGATAAGAGTTTCTCTTTATCCATCACAAAGTCTTCACGTTTACTTCCTGTAAGACTAAAAATCCCTGTATCCATCCTAATGGCGTCACATGGACAAGCCTCAACACAGTAACCACAGAAAACACACTCTAGTGTATCAATGAAAAAGCTTTTTGGTTGTTTCTCATCAAGCCCATCTTTACGTTCTTCGGCTTCTATAAAGATACAGTTAGATGGACAAGCCGTAGCACACATAAAACATGCTACACAAGCCTCACTTCCATCAGCCCTATGAGTAAGACGATGAAGTCCACGGTATCTATCTGTGATGTCAGTAGGTTGTTCTTCTGGGTACTCTAAAACATCTATGGCATTTGTATCGTTTACATTTGTCCAGAGGTGTTTAAATGTTACTTTGACTCCCTGGGCAATAGCAGGGAGGTAGAGCTTATTTAAAAAAGAGTTGTTTGGTCTAGCTGTTACTTTGACAGAGTGGCTGGGTATGCCACTCACGCGTGTTTTTTGGCTCATAAACCTGCTCCTACAACTATGATAGCTGTTATAAAAATATTTAAAAGTGCTAAAGGTAGAAGGTAGTACCAACCTAGCTTTTGTACTTGGTCATAACGAAATCGTGGAACAGTCCAACGAATGATGATAAAAAAGATGTTAAACATCATAAGTTTGATAACAAAGACTACTATTTGAAAAAGTGTAACGGCAATGTTCTGCATAAGGGCATCTTGACCTATAAACGCCAGATAAATTAAGATAGATTCCACAAAAAGTGCCATACTAATCATAACGATAGTAAGCACCTTTGTCTCAAAGTTTCGTCCTGCATCTGTAGAAACAGTCGGTCTAACTCTATTGTTTTTTCTCATCCAAAGTATAAGTGTTGTAATGATTAGAGGAACTGCCACCATCAAACTCAGTGCAAAGGTTTCGAAGTTTTCAAGTATCATTTGAGTTGATACCCAAGGGAGGTTATATCCTCCAAAAATCATCGTGATTATAACAGCACTCGCTGTATTCATAGCTACATATTCACCCATAAAGTACATTGCAAATTTCATGGCAGTATGTTCTGTCATAAACCCTGCAACTATCTCACTCTCTCCCTCTGCAACTGTAAACGGGTTACGGTTTGTTTCAGCAAAAAGAGCGACGATGAGAATGATACTTGCAAGTGGTTGAATGAAAATTCCCCATGCAGGGATAGCTCCAAAGAAAACACCACTTTGAAACACAACCATTGCATTAAAATCGACAGTGTTGTAGGCAATGATAAAGGAGACTATACTCAGCCCAAGTGGAAGTTCGTAACTCACAACCATAGATGCAGCACGAGCTGCTCCTAAAAGAGCGTACTTATTATGAGAAAGCCAACCACCAAAAATGATACCTAAAACCCCAACTGCTCCGATGGCTAAGTACCAAAATACACCGAAGTCTATTGGTAGAGGTGACATACGAAGGGCTTGGCCATTTATGATGATAGTATCAGCAAACGGAATAGCCATAAACGCCAGAAGTGCTGCTGCAAAAGTGATGATAGGAGCGAACATAAAGAGCCATTTCCCATTTTTGATGTGAGAAGGGTAGTACTCCTCTTTGAGAAGAAGTTTTACAACATCTGCAAAAGATTGCACAACTCCACCAAATCTAAAGCCACCAATGTTAGTTCTGTTTGGTCCAAGCCTATCTTGAATGAGACTTGCTACACGACGTTCAAGCCAAACCAAAACGGGAATAGTAAGAAGTGCTAAGAGTGCTCCAAGAACAAAAGTAACAAGTGCTACGATAATGGCTGCAGTACTCATGCTTGTAGCTCCTCTAAATACTCCAATATCGTTGGTATTGGAGAGTTTTTATCTATGGCTTTTTTACAACTCTGATTTATTCCGTCTTCATTTGTAAGTGTTCCATTTGTCTCACTAAAGGCGGCTATTGGTAGTGTTAAAGCAGAGTTCGAACGAATATGTGTTAAGAAGTTTATTTTTGACTCTGATGCAAAATCTTCTGGATGGTTAAAGTTGATGATAAGTCCACTGTTAGCTGGTTTATTTGTATGTATTTCTAAGTTTTGGATTGTTTTTGCATTTGCTCCACGGTTTGAAGACTTGAGCATATCATCACCAAACTCATTATCTATGTAAATGTCACTTGGAGAGTAAACCATGGCATTGAGTTCATTTGCAAACTCTAAAATAGCTTCTATTTCCTCAGTGTAAAGATTCGCATCAATTATAACTGTAATGGCATCTTTGTGAAGGTCTATAAGTTTTAGGGCTCTTTTGATAGCCTTCTCTTTTTGAATCTCTTGACCATTTAAAAGGGCTATCTCTTGACGGTTTTCTTGAAGCTCTTTATAGCTAAGACGACCCTCATCACAGATGAAAAAGCCATTTATATCATCGTTTCTTCTTGGACGAAATCTATAAATAACATCATCTTTGTACTTGAGCTTATTGTGGTCGATGAAAATACTACAATTTTTAGCACAGCCGTGACAAACAGACTCTTCTGTTTTTAAGAACCAAACACGTTGAGAAAATCTAAAGTCCTTTGATGTTAAAGCTCCAACGGGACAAAGGTCGACAACATTCATAGCATAAGGGTTGGCGAGTGGACGACCTGGCATAGTAGTGACTTTTGCATCATCTCCACGACCGACAATTCCTAACTCATGTGTACCAGTTATGGTATCTGTAAAGCGAGTACATCTTGCACATAAAACACATCGCTCTTGGTCAAGCATTACATTTGAGCCTAAGTCTACAGCTTTGTTATGTTTTACTTTTTCTTTTATAGTGATTTTAGAAGTGTGAAGTCCATAGTCCATATAAAAATCTTGAAGAGAACACTCACCAGCTTGGTCACAAGTAGGACAATCAACAGGATGGTTAATGAGTTCAAGCTCAAGTATGTCAGTATGTACTTTTTTGATAGTGTCCGTTTTTGTGTTGACAACCATTCCCTCTTTTACGAGAGTGTCACAAGCGATTTGAGGACGCTTTTGCCCCTCAATTCCAACCATACACATACGACAGTTCCCATCAGCACCAAGAGATTCGTGGTAACAAAAGTAAGGAACTTTTATCTTTTTATCTATAAGTAGTTTTATGAGAAGTGAGTTCTCTTCAGCTTCATAACTGTTTCCATCAACTATAATTGCAGTCATTTTACTCATGATACCACCGCCTCAAATTCATCTCTAAACTTCGTAATAAAAGAGACTAAAACTTGTGAAATAGAGGGTGCGAATACACAGATAGTTTTTCCGTTCATAATGTCGGCTAACTCAAA
>Ga0256826_1000394_pt1 | contig 26515 bp, 20 predicted proteins | sample CV79metaG_FD_185975 | JGI IMG/M metagenome (GOLD analysis project Ga0256826, IMG submission 185975) | Hydrothermal vent microbial communities from East Pacific Rise, Pacific Ocean - CV79 | ecosystem: Environmental > Aquatic > Marine > Hydrothermal vents | place: Pacific Ocean: East Pacific Rise...
AATATTTCGCGCATCTACTGAAGTGGTTGTTGCACCCGTATCAATTCTAGCTTCTAGGGTAATGTCTAATCCCGGAAAGTAGACCTTTTCCTTCTCTCCAATAACAAGTTTTTCATAACCTTTGTAGATAGTAATCGGCTTACATTTTTTAGGTTTTACACACTTCTTACAAGGCTTTGGTTTGACACACTTTTTACAGGGTTCAATTTTAGGGCACTCGTTGACTACAATTGTTTTTTCATTATTAATAATAGTAGGTTCTTTAATAATGGTCTCTCTAATAATAGTGGGTGCTTTCGGCTCAGATTGAACAGCATTACATCCACCTAAGATAAAAACACTCAAAACAAAAAATAGATACTTCACTTTATACCACCTTGCATTGCATACTTTGTTGAACTAAAATCTTAGCAACCTCTTCTTTTCCATCAATCATCACACTAATAGGAAGGTCAGCTAACATCTCTTTCTCTTCTAAGGAAATTACTTTAACAATAAGATTAATCTGCTTATCATACTTAGCAATGGCTTCAGAAATTAAACGTTTTTTCTCTGGATTATCTAAGGTAATAATAACCGCACTCGCATCTTCAGCATGAAGTGTTTGTAAAATAATATCTTTTGTCATATCTCCATAATAGATCTCTTCACCATCAGCAATGGCCTCTTTAACATGTTTTAAAGAGTTATCAATAATAATATGCTCAATACCTCTTGCTTTTAAGTCCATTGCAACAAACTTTCCTACAATAGAGTACCCACAAACAATGACATGGTTCTTATGCACTTTAATCTTTTGCATATCGTAATCATGGATATTCTCTGGAAATAACTTAGAAACAATGTTCTCAATTCTTGTCATTAAAAAAGGCGTAATTATCATAGAAACAACAACCACAAGAACAAGAACATTCATCAACTCTTGTTCAATCAAACCACCCGTACTTGCTAAGGCGAAAATTGCAAAAGAGAACTCACCGACTTGAGACAGTGCCAATGCTGTTTTCATTGCGTTTCTTGGTTTAGTAGAGAACTTCATTACAAAATAAATAATAATCGTTTTTAAAAGTAAAATAACGCCTAAAAGTCCTAAGACTAGAACAAAGTTGCTCACAAAATACATCACATCAATTTTAAGCCCTACAGTTAAAAAGAAGGTTCCTAACAGAAGATCTTTAAATGGAGCAATATCTGCCTCAACCTTATGATGGTACTTCGTTTCTGCAATAATCATCCCCGCTACAAAGGCACCTAGCGAATAAGTAAACCCTGCTGAGTGCGCCATTAACGAAGCACCCATTACAATAACTAGAACCGAACCCATAAAGAGTTCATCAAGCTTGGTGTTTGCAGAAAAGTGAAGTAACCAGGTCATAATGCGTTTTCCAACCACGAAGAGTAAGCCAATTAAAACAATGGCTGACAAGGTAGTTTGAATAACAATATCCAAGACATCCACATCTTCCGCACCCATAAACCCAATTAAAAGTAAGATAGGAATGACGGCAATATCTTGAAAAATCAAAATTCCCATGGCGCGTTGTCCGTAGGTTGTATGAATCTCTTTTGAGCTTTTCAAGTAAGACAAGACTACTGCCGTTGAAGAGAGGGATAAGGAAAGCGCAACAATGATTGCACTTTGGTTATTAATGTCAAAAATAAAATGTGAAATTGCGTAAAACAGAAGTGCCGATAAAATCACTTGCAAGGCACCATTAACAAAGACTATCTGCTTCATGGTATTTAATCGAGCAAGTGAAATTTCAAGCCCAATGGTGAACATTAAAAATACAATCCCAAACTCACCAATAAGCTCTAGAGATTCTGAGTCTACATGACGCACATCAAAGGTGTATGCCATTGCTGTTCCTGTTAAAATATAACCAATGATTTGTGAGATCCCAAAACGTTTTAAAAAGATGTTTAAAACCGTAGACATTCCCAAGGCTGCAACGACATAAAGTAAGGCTGTTTCCATTCACTTCCATTTCACAAAATTTATTTTTATTTATTATATATCATCTAACTTAAGCCCACTACACTCCCTTCTTCTTAATCTTTACATTTATGTTACAATATCCCATATTTATTATTATTTGGAGTCTTTACCATGGGTAAACTAATCACTTTTCAAATTTTCATGTTCTCTCTTCTTTTTTCTATTATTTTTGCAGCAGGATACTCTTATCAAAAAATGACTGTTGAAACGGTACAATTTAAAGTAATAGACAAACAGCGTGTGTCTTATGGTTCTAAGTCAAAATATATTATTTTTTCTGAAAAAGAAAGCTTTGAAAACACCGATTCTCTTTATCACCGTAAACATAACAGTTCAGACATTTATGCACATTTTCACGTCGGTTGCAGTTATAAAGTTTCTGTGTATGGAAAACGCATACCTTTTTTCAGTACCTACCGAAATATCATCGAAATTCTCAAAGAAGAGCCTTGCTCACCAAACTAAGCTTCACACAACATTTTGTTTAAAGCTTCTTTGGCTATAATTCGCGATTAACAATAGACAATATCAAGGCAACAATATGACAAAATTTATTTTCGTAACCGGTGGGGTTTTAAGTTCTTTAGGTAAGGGTATTACAGCAGCTTCTGTAGGTACACTTCTTAAACATTCAGGCAAAAAAGTCGGTATGCTTAAAATCGACCCTTACATCAACGTTGACCCTGGAACTATGTCTCCCCTTGAACATGGTGAGGTTTTTGTAACAAAAGATGGTGCAGAAACTGACCTTGACATCGGAAACTATGAACGTTTTCTTGATACTTCATTTTTAAAATCATCTAACTTTACTACCGGTCAAGTGTACTCTTCTGTTATTGAAAGAGAACGTGCTGGTGGTTACCTTGGTCAGACGATTCAAGTTGTTCCACACATTGTTGGTGAAATTGTTGACCGTATCAAACAAGCCGGTACAGGTCATGACATTCTTGTTGTAGAACTTGGTGGAACGGTAGGCGATATCGAAGGTCTTCCTTTTATGGAAGCAATTCGTATGATGAAACATGATGATGACGTTGCAGGTGTATTTTACATTCACGTAACGCTTATTCCTTACATCAAAGCTGCAGGCGAGCATAAGTCTAAACCAACACAACACTCAGTACAAGAGCTTCGTCGTATTGGTATTACACCACAGATGATTATTGCAAGATCAGAAGGTCCTCTTCCAAAAACATTCAAGAAAAAACTTGCTGTTTCGTGTGATGTAACGCAAGACTGTGTCATTGAGGCCCTAGATGCTGCGACTATTTACGCTGTTCCTATTACGTTTATGAAACAAAATATTCTTGGTCCAATTTCTAAAGAACTTGAATTGGGAGAACTTAACCCAGACATGCAAGTATGGGATGACTTAGTTAAGAAAATTGTTCAGCCTAGTGACCGTGTAACCATAGGTTTTGTAGGTAAATACCTTGAGCTAAAAGAGTCATACAAATCACTTATTGAGTCACTTATTCATTGTGGTGCTCATCTTGACACACGTGTAGATATCTGTTGGGTTGACTCAGAAGATATTGAAGCAAAGGGAGCAGAAGCACTTCTTGTTGATTGTGATGCGGTCCTTGTTGCAGGTGGTTTTGGGTCTCGCGGTATTGAAGGTAAAATTCAAGCTATTGAGTACGCACGTGTTAATAAAGTTCCTTATCTTGGAATTTGTTTAGGTATGCAACTTACCCTTGTTGAATATGCTAGAAACGTGCTTGGACTTGAAGATGCTAACTCAATTGAGTTTAATCCTGAAACAACAAACCCAATGATTTACCTGATTGATAACTTCATTAACCAGTCAGGTTCTAAAGAGCTTAGAACGCATAAGTCTCCAATGGGCGGAACACTTCGTCTTGGTGAGTATCCTTGTGAGACTAAGGCTAAATCACACCTACGTGAAGCCTATAGTGAAAAAGTAATTCATGAACGTCACCGTCACCGTTATGAAGCTAATCCTGCTTACCGTGAAGAGCTAGAAAAAGCAGGCATGATTGTTACAGGTGAATCTCATGGGCTTATTGAAGCTGTTGAGATTAAAAATCACCCTTGGTTCTTAGGTGTTCAGTTTCACCCTGAATTTACATCACGTTTAACCACACCTAATCCTGCCATCCTAGCATTTGTCAAAGCAGCATTAAACGCGAATGACTAAAGCTAACAAAAGTAACTCTTTTAAAACTTTGGGGCTTTCCTTAACTTCCAGCACATCTGCTACGCAGACCGCCACGGCTTGTAAGGTCAAAGCAGCTCTTAACGCAAATGTCTAAACTTTCCAAAACCCGGCTACATGAGATTTTATCTCAGCGCTTCAGCACGGGTTTCAAAAAACTCTCTGATATTCCAAATCCTGAACTCTTACATGACGGTATAAAATCTGCCAAGCGTATTGCCTTAGCCATGCAAAACAATGAAAAGATTTACATTGTAGGCGATTATGACGTAGATGGCGTAACCTCTACTGCCTTAATGATTGAGTTTTTCAGAGCTATTGGCTACCCCATAGAAGCAACCATACCTAACCGTTTCACAGATGGTTATGGTGTCTCTGCAAAAATCATTGACCGAATTGAAGCAGACTTAGTTATTACCGTTGACAATGGAATCAACGCCTTTGAAGCAGCTGAAAAGTGTAAGGAACGTGGTATTGATTTAATCATTACTGACCACCATACCCCTTCGGCTACACTTCCCGATGCATTTGCTATTGTTGACCCAAAACTAGACAATTGTGATTACCCTTTTAAAGAAATTTGTGGAGCACAAGTCGCATGGTTGTTAATGGGTCTGATTAAAAAAGAGATTAACTCAAGCGTTAACCTTGGGCAGTTCATCGACCTACTCTCTTTGGCAATCGTTGCCGACGTTATGCCTTTAATTGACATTAACCGAACCCTTGTACTTAAGGGACTTAGCATGATGTCGACTTCACAACGACCTTGTTTTGTAATTGTCAGAGATATGCTCCAAAGAAAAACACTTTCAGCCGAAGACATCGGTTTTCAAATCGCACCTCGCATTAACTCAGCAGGAAGAATGGAAGATGCCTCGATTGCACTTAATTTTTTAACTGCAGAAAATGAGAGCATTGCCTACCAACAGTACCAAACACTTGACCAACTCAATAACATTAGAAAATCAACCGAGGCCGAAGCTAGCGAACATGCCATGATGCAAGTAAAACCTGAAGACAAAATCATTGTCGTTGCCCATGAAGGTTGGCATGAAGGGGTTGTTGGAATTGTTGCTTCTAGGCTTGTTGGAAAATTCGAGAAACCTGCCATTGTTTTATCTATTGACAAGGGTGTTGCAAAAGGTTCAGCTCGAAGCATTGGAAACATTAGCATTTATAATCAAATTAAAAAACAAGAACACTTTTTAGAAAAGTTTGGTGGTCATAAGATGGCAGCTGGTTTAGGGCTTAAAGAAGAAAATATCCAAGCCTTTAAAGAAGCCATTAACAAAGAAGCTCAAGGTATTCCTGCTGAGGACTATATTCCTCAAGAAGAGATTATTGGAGAGTTAGATGACAGTAGCATTGACTTTGAACTCTTAGACCTCTTAGACGGTTTTGAGCCTTATGGCGAAGCAAACCCTCGTCCACGTTTTTTAGCCCAAGATGCTAAGATTGTAGGGGTACGAAAACTTGGAGCAGACAAGTCACATACCAAGCTCACTATTAAGCTTAATCCTCATGCTCAAACGACTTACGACTTAATGTATTTTCGATGTGAGGAAGAGTTTAAAATAGGACAAAGCATTACCTGTACTTATACTTTAAACAAAAATATCTTTAATGGAAAAACTACTATTCAATTTATGTTAGATAAAGTGATATCATAATATAGTGACTCAAAGAAGATTTTGAAGGACTATTATGGATAAAAAACTTGATGTACAAAAACCACTTAATGTAGAAAGCAATATTTCTCGTCGTGACGCCATTAAACTTATGGGGCTTTCTCCTGTTGCGGCGGCTGTTATTGCTAACTCTGCAACAGCAACTGAAGCACAAGCCGCTACAGATGTTCAAGGAAAGATTGTTATTCTTGGTGGCGGTGCTGGTGGAATTATGGCAATGGCTCATCTTCGTTCTAAAATTTCAAATCCTGATATTACTATTGTTGCTCCTAATGAGATTCACCTTTACCAACCGGGACAAGTCTTTATTGCTACAGGCGTTTATGAACCTGAAGATATTTTAATGAGCAACAATGACTTTATTCCTGATGATGTTAAGTGGATTAAAGATGAGGCTAAAACCATTGATGCCGATAACAATAAAATCACCCTAAGAAGTGGTGAAGAGTTAAGTTATGACTATCTTGTTGTAGCTACGGGTATTGAGTACCATTATGAGTGGATTAAAGGGCTTACTAAAGAAGACATTGGAACCAATGGTCTTGCTTCAGTTTACCTTTCTGACTTAGAAAAAGGAACAGCTACTGGAGGCTCAACAGGTTGGACATGGCTAAAAGCAATGACACAAGATGTTAAAGATGGTAAAAACCCTCGCGCAATTTTCACCCAACCAAGCACCCCTATTAAGTGTGGTGGTGCTCCTCAAAAAATGCTTTACTTGTGTGCTGACTATATGAAAGAAAAAAAACTTAATACCGAGATGATTTTCGCTACCTCAAGTGGAAAACTTTTTCCTTTAGCAAATGTAGATACTGAGTTACACAAAACACAAGATGGTTATAAAGGAATGTCTACTAAGTTCAAGCACAATCTTACTGCAGTTGATGTGAAAAACAAGAAAGCCACCTTTCATCATGCCTATAATCATACCGATGAATGGGGAACAGAATCAAGAGAAGAAGATGTTATTTTAGATTATGATTACCTTCATATTGTACCTCCAATGAGTCCTGTTGATGCGGTAAAAAAGTCAAGTTTAGTATGGAAAGAAGGAAAGGCGAAGGGATGGTTAGAAGTCGATAAGTTCACCCTCCAACACCGTCGTTATGAAAATGTTTTTGGCATTGGTGATGTGTGTGGAATTCCTATGGGTAAAACGGGTGGTTCAGCTCGTCATCATGCTCCAATTATGGCAAAAAATCTTATTTCTGCAATGGGTAAAAAAACACTCAAAGAGAAGTTCGATGGTTATACCGTGTGTCCTTTAAAACCTCGTTATGGTGAGATTATTATGGCGGAGTTTGGTTATGATGGTCCAATGCCTTCCATTCCATTTTGGACAGATATTTCTGTTCCTCGCGCTTCATGGTGGATTTTTGATGTGTATATGCTCAAACCTATGTACAAACATCTGATGATGCGTGGTTTAATGTAATAACAGAACTCTGTGCAACCTTAGTCACATAAACTACACAGACTACGCGTTATACTTCCTCATCTCGAAAGAGATTTAATAAACTACATAATTTTGACAGAAAGGCTTCCCCCCTTTCTGTTCTTTAACAATTCCCCCACTATTTCAACATCTATTTAAAGCATAATTTCTTTAACAAAGGAATTTATTATGCAAGTACCTAACTTTCAAGAATATGCTAAAACTAAAGAGAACTTCAACACCTACATTAAAATTCTATCTTGGGCACACCTTAACTTTCAACTCCAAGAGACCCTGCAAAAAGAGGAACTAACTGCTGTAACAGAGACACAACTTTTTGCACTTGGGTTTCGTGGAGAATTGCCAAAACATAGCCAAGAGCTTTTTAACGAGGATGGGTTTTGTTCTTCTTCTCAAACGAGTAAACGCATTGCAAGTTTTGCTTTAAAAGAAGTAGGTTTAGACATTGCTCTATTTGAACAGGCGGAAGAAGGGATTCAAAATGCGTATGAAGATATAAATGCCACACCTAATAAACTCTTACAAAAAAGTTTAGAGCAGACATTAGAGACACTTTCGGTTTTTAAACCCTAATATTTATCTGATCAAGAGGTTCATCTAATTTTTTAGCAAACTCTTCAAAAAACTCTCTGTTCTCAAAATTGGGATTATTTAATTTAGAAAAAATCATCTTTTTAATTGCATCATCACTAATCACACCCGAAAAATTTCCAAAATATTGCGTTACCACTAGACGTTCTTCTTGTGAGTCAAAACCATTAATAGAAGCAAATGCCGCTGCTTGACCTATGCTATTTAAAGCTTCAGCTATCTCACTTTTCTCTTTTTCACTTAAACCAAAGCTCAAATTATCAAAGGTGAGGTTGGCTTTTTCTGTAAAGTTTTCTAACTTCGTACTTTTGCTCTCAACAGAACCTTTAATAACTGACTTACTGGCTGTTAGGTTCTGCTCTTGCGCAGAGTGTAAAAATGAATTTGTGCTATTTATATACATACGCCATCTAAAGCAAAACATATACCAGTTTTATGACCTATTAAAACTGTCGTGAATTTCTATGTATTTATGATAACATAAGCTTATGAGAGCAACCGCACAATTACATTTTGATGATGCTATTGTTTACACTAAGGTCTTAGACGGCAATAGACTCGCGGTTTGCGACAGAGCCCGAAACTTCTGCATACTTAACCTAGACTCCCACGAAAAACTTCACAAGCTTGTCTTTAAAAAAGCCTACGTACACATTGATAAAGAGTCTCTTAGTTTTAGCCCTGATGGAAAATACTTAGCCTTTAGTGAAAAAGAGCAGTCTGTTGTTCGTGTTATTGACCTTGAAAATCAGAAACTTCACCACTCTTTTCCAACCACTATTAACAAGATCGAAACCCTCTGTTTTGACCCCAGTTCACACTATCTAATTGCCGGGGCAATCACAGGACGAGTCTTTTTATGGAACTTGTTTTCTACAGGACAAGTTTCGCGTTTAGGTTCTTTTCCAGAGTACTCACCCTCCATGCTAGCTCAAGTCAAAACAAATTATGTCTCTTGTGCCTGTTTTAGTCCACAAGGTGACAAGGTGGCTACTACGGGTTATGGTGGCAGTATTGTTATTACTAACATTCATACCGAGGTTTCTCCTAAACGCATTACACCAAGTCATGTTCGTATTAATGCCTTATGTTTTGTAAATGAAAAACAACTCTGTTCGGGTAACATTGAAGGGGTGCTTGATATTATTGATGTTGACAAAGCACAAATCCTTAAGCAATTTCAAACAGGTTTAGGCTCGATTAATGGGCTTGTAGTTTCGAGTTCTTCACGTTACTTACTCGCTTCAGGACGAGGGAAACATCTTGCCTTAATTGACCTCAAAAAACTTAAAGTCATTGACCCTGATTATATTCAAGTAGAGAGTAAAATTACAAGTCTAAGCATAAGTGATGATGATACCCTTATCATTGCTTGTGAAGATGGTTCTATCAACTTTCAGCCTCTTTTTCCCGAAGATAAACTTCAAATGTATATTGACACTTCTTCGTATAAAAAAGCTTATGAGCTTTTACATCAACACCCTTTACTTAAAACATCACCTTTGGTCCAAGAACTTGAAGAGACCTGGGAAGAACACTTACGTGACGCTATTGCAAAAGTGGAAGCTCAAAAGAGTGGGGAGGTTCCTCGCATCTTAAGAAACTTTAGTTCTGTTCCGGCTAAACAGTCCACCGTGAATGAATTTCAAAATCTTATTAGTCATTATGAACGCTTTAAAACTGCCTTTGCCCACCAAAACCTTGCACTGGCTTATAGTATGGCAGAACATGTCTCTTTACTTAAACAGACAAGTGTTTACCTTCTCATGCAAGCCGCATGGAACAAGGCATTTTTAGAAGCACAAATTGCTGTCATTAAAGAAGACACCCATAAACTCTTTAAAGCTTTAGAACCCTATTCTAAAGTAACTTCCAAGCTCTGTTTTATTCAAGTATTATTACACCAACCTCATACCTTCTTAGAGTTCATAAAACTCATTAATACTAATGAATATGAAAAGATTTTCAAGATTGCAAACAAATTCCCCTGTCTTAAAGAGATTGAAGCCTTTCAAAACATTATTTTAACTGTCGAAGACTTGAGCAATAAATGTAAACAACATATCTATTCTAAGGACCATGAACTCGCTGAGCTTGAACTGAGTGAATTAGCACACATTCCGTACATGAAAGAAGAGTTAAGCCAACTAAGCACCTTATATGAACTCTCAAAGCACTTTAATGAACGCTACGAACAGCATGACTTTCGCTCATGTTATGAACTCATTGACAAACACAGCGAGCTTTCGGAGATGTTTGATGTTAAAACACTTGAAAAGTTGTGGAGTGACAAGATGAAAGAGGCTGAGAAAGAAGCACTTTTAGGACATACAAAAGAGATAAAAGCCCTTTTAGGCGAGCTTATCCAACTCAAGTCTCGTGCCCAAAAGATTGGAACCCTCCTGCGTGCAAGTTATCTTACTCAGATTAAACTTCTCATCATTAAAAAACAGACAAGTTCTATTGGCAAAGCCATTAATACCTACATTAAAATCTTCTCTTATGACTCTGAATTGCACACTCTCATTACAAAGATTAAAAAAGACAAAATTGTACAACTTTCTTTAAGTGCCCAACAAGAACTACGTCGTCCACGTTCTAACTGGCTAAACATTACTCAAGGCATAATTTCTGACCATATATTGGACAAGGTATGAACCCCATAAAAACACTCGATCTTAAAACAGAAATTGTTTACATGCAAGCCTTAGAGGGTGGAAAACTTGGGATTGCAAGCAATGACAAAGGCTTTCGTGTTATTAACCAAGATAGCCACGACAACTGTTTTGCCATTAAACTAGCCTCAGCAAAAACTAACAAGAGTAATCATAACATCGCCTTTAGTACAGAGGGGAAACTTCTTGCTTTTACTGAGACTGAAAAACATATCATTCGAATTATCAGCACCGAAGAGAAGAAGGTTGTTCAAAGTTTTTCAAAACACACAGATGAAATTGAGTCTTTAACCTTTTCTCCTGATGGAAACTACCTTGCAAGTGGGGGCATTGATGGAAAGGTCTTTTTGTGGAGTATTCACAGAGGTGCCTTTATTTCTCGTTTTTCTTCGCATCCTGATTATGTTGCATTCTTGCGTTTTTCTCCGGACAGTTCCTACCTAATTTCAACCGGTTTTGATGGCTCAATGATATGTACAAATATTCACACAAAAGCAAAACCTAAAAAGTACAAACAACATAAATCCCGTGTGACTGCCATTACATTTTTAAGTGACTTTGTAGTCGTTACAGGTTCTAAAGAAGGAGAAATTGTTGTTTTAAACTACCTCAGTGGTGAAATTCTTGCTCGCTTTATGACACCCCATGGAGAAGTAAGAGGTTTAAACTGCGATGATAAGGCGATTTACATCAGTGGAACACAAAAAGCCATTGCAATTTTTAGTTTAAAAGACTTTTCTGCCATCTCTACACATTACATAACTGCATTAGGCACACCCAGTTATTTAGATTTCAATACTGACAAAACAGAACTTTTCGTAGCTTGTTTAAATGGAAAACTTTCTATTTACAACCTTGCCAATGAGGAAGAACTTTTAGAAGCCATTGAAAAAAAGGCATACAAGGATGCTTACGATATTATAGAGAACAACCCTCTTTTGGAATCGTCTAAGGCAAAAGTGAAGTTTGATGAGACCTGGGAAAAGACTTACAAGGTTGCCTTTGGTTTTCTCATCAACAACGAAAGAGTAAAGGCAGAAACACTTCTTTCAAGCTTTAAGGGTGTGCCTAAAATCACTAATAAAATTCAGGTTTTACTACGAGACTTTGATTCGTATGCTCGTTTCTCTCAGTTAGTCAGTACCAAAAAGCTTCCTGCAGCGTACTCTCTTGCGGACCAGTTTCCTTCACTCAAAGAGACTCCTTTGTTTAACAAGCTTGAAAAAATTTGGCACAATGCTTTTGAAAAAGCAAAAATAATGATGCTTGAAAAGAATGACGCAGGTACGACTAAACTCATTCTTACAGACTTTAACAATGTCCCTTCAAAAATGCCGCTTATTCAAACCCTTACCAATGACCCTGATGTCTTTAAAAACCTTATCTCAGGGCTTAAAAACAAAGACTTTAAAAAGCTTCTGACCATCATTGCTAAACATGCCTACTTAAAAGAGACACACGAGTACCAACAAGCAATGAAGCTTGCAGACAAACTTATTGACAGCGCTAAGATTAAACTCAAAGAGAAAGACTTTAAAACAGTAGCCCAATACGCCGAACTTGTCCTTAATGTTCCACATCTAAAAGAGCAAGCCGAAGTCCTGAATAACTATGCCCTAGCCGCACAAAAGTTTTTACACATGTATGAAGAAGAATCTTTTGACTTAGCCTATACCCTTTTAGATAAGTTTCCTTTTCTTATTGAACTTGACGAGGCTAAAGAGCTGGAAAATCGTTGGAAAACAATGATTCTAGAGTGTGAAGAACTCGCATTTAAGGGTAATGTCAAAAAAATCAAAGAAACCTTAGGTGTTTTCTTTACCCTTCAAAGTCGTGCCAACCGAGTGGGTGCTCTTCTTAAGACTGCTTACCTTACTCAAATTAAGCGTTACGCCACGAGTTCTAAGCTTAGTAATGCCGATATACTCAAAGCCTTAAATCTTTACATTGTTATGCTATCCTATGACCCAGAAATAGAAGTCATCATTATTAAGCTTAGAAAACTTCGTAAGTTGGAGTTAGAACTGGGCGATAATGAGATGGAAGCTAAAGACGACGATGTTTGGTTAGAGTACACCAATGGTAATGTACCAATCCTCATCTTTAGACCTGACTCAACAGAAACTAATAATGAGGAAACTAATGCTTAGTCTTAAAACTTTACTACTTTCACTTTTTACTCTTTTACTGCTAACTGCGTGTGAACCTGACCCAAACACCGCCCTTAAAAACACCCACTGGGAACTTACTCAGATGAAGGGTGAAAGTATCGAGTGTTTTGAGAATCAGCCACAAATACATCTTGTTTTTCACCTAAACAACAACACTTTTCATGGAAGCGATGGATGTAATCGTATTCATGGAGAGTACACTAAAGACAGAAACAACTTTACTATGGACAAAATTGCAAGTACTCGTATGATGTGTAAAAATGGCATGAAACAAGGTAATGAGTTCTTGCACATGCTCACCGAAATAGACCGTATTAAAATTACAGAAGATAATCTTATTGTGTATCATGCCGATATACCCGTAGCACGCTTTGAAGCTGTAGAAGCTTTTTAACGGGCATCACTAAAGCTAATTTGGGCTATAATCTACTAAATATAAGGGACAATAATGAAATTATTACTGACGACTTTACTTCTTTTGAGTGTAAACCTATTTGCCGCTTCTAAACTAGACGAAACTAATATCTCTAAGATGCTAGATGAAGTCAAAGTAGCTAAGGAACATAAGAATCTTAGAGCGATGAAAAAACACTTTCTTTCACGCACACCCGTAAGCCTTACAAAACAAGAGATTGAAACCTCTAAAACTAAACGTTTCACCTTCAATGAGTACAAACGCCACTTGTCTAAAAAATGGAAAAAAGTAGAGAGTAATCTTATTGAAACTAAAGAGAGAAGCTTTAACATTGATACTAACGGGAAGGGTGCCTTAGTAAAAACAACACTAGTTCAAACACTTGAAATTGAAGGTGTTAAAACAGCTGTTACCATTTATGAAACAACAGGGATCAAGCTGGTTAAAGGTAAAATCTACATCAATTACTACAGTGCTCGCGTAATGATGAACACAGCAATGAGAGTTAACTAAAAAGAAATCTGCCTTTATTGGTACATTTTCTGCTTAATATATTTATAATCAATCTATAAAGAATTCCCGGGGGAACGTTAATGTTTAGTTTAATCAAGTGGATACAGAGCAATCTAAGTGCTCTAAAAAGAAATAAAGGGCTGTGGTTTACCACGCTAACAACGCTTTCTACCTTAGGTATTCTCGTTTCAATGTACTTAATCAACAGTATGACAAGTAGTGTTGCCCATGAAACTTACATGGAAGAACGCCGTTCAGACATCAACCAACTTGATAGTCTTCTACTAAGCCGTTATGACACAATGCTAAATATGGGAAGTATTCTTTCTTTGAACCCGTCTTTAACTAAAGGCATAAAGAGCAAGCAAGACGAAAGTGTTAAAGCACTTCTTGAAAAAACAACGCAAACTATTAATAATAATGTAGATATTTCACCCATTAAAATTCGTTTTTACAGTAGTACACATGAGATTAAAGGTTCAGAAAACCTTGACATTGCCAAGATGGTTATTGAGACACAACAGTCTGTTAGTGGTATCGTGGTAAACAAAGATGGTGTCCGTATCTTAGGTATGGTTCCTGTTATTGAAAACAATGTTAGTATTGGAGCTCTTGAAATTACAGAGAGTATTCACATGATTAGAGATGAATTTGAACTGCTCGGAAAAGAGTTTACCTTCTTAACGTCTAAACAACAACTTGTTTTTATGAGTCTAGAGCATAAGCAAGGTCAATATAAAGAGATAAATGATGAGTTTAGTGTTTACTTTCATCAGTATGACAGCTCTTTTTACCTGAATATTGCTAAGCTTGACTTTGACGCGCTTCGTATAAAAAAATATGCCAATGACACCCAATTTTATACCACCTATGACAACATTGTCGACCTTAATGGACGTACCATTGGAATGGCACTCATAGGAGAAGATTCGAGTAATGCTAACAGTTTTGTAAAGATTACGCAAAACATGATTAACAGTGTTACTACAGTTGCTCTTGGGCTCGTTATCTCACTTATTCTCTTTATGTTCTAGGAGACAAGGATGAAACGTCTTCGAATCATGAAGTCATACGCAATATTATGGCTTTTCATTTATTTTCTTATTTATTCAAACATCACTACGATTAAGGTTTTCTTTTTCGCGACTTTAACCTTTAACCTTGCTGTTTTAACTATGCTTACCATTGGTATTATTATGCTGATGAAGGCATCTACTAATCTTGTAATGCTCGCAGGAACTTTTGGAACATTAGCCTACAAAAAAGACAACCTCACTTTCTACCTTAAAGGAATTGAAAACATTATGCCTGCAAATATTGCACATATGTTTCACTCACGCGCCGAAAAAGGGGTCATGCTTTTTACTTCTGAAGAGTCACGTGATGTAATTGAGTGGATTGAAGATAAGTTCTTTAACCAAAATCGTTACACCAACTACTTCATTGGTACGGTACTGATGATTGGTCTTCTAGGAACTTTTACAGGGCTTTTAATCGCCATTGATGATATGGGACGTATCATTATGTCACTCTCAGGAGACATTGATTTAGCGAAGGTTATTTCTGACTTTTCAGGTCCTCTTGGTGGTATGGCAGTTGGGTTTGGTTCTTCACTTTTTGGTGTTGTTGCCGCTATTATTTTAGGAATCAAGGGCTACATTCTTAACAAGAACCAAGAGATTCTTATTGAAGGTGTTGAAGACTGGTTAAAAGGTCGTATCATTAACGTTAACTCTTCTGGACCAGCAGTTATGGGTGCAGACGGACAACTTCCTGACCAACAACACTCTTTTATGGATGTTTTTGTTGAACAGATTAGTACCATGACCTCTGAGATGAAAAATATTACCCAAAGTAATGAACGTCTTCACTCCATTACCATTGCTTCGGTTCAACAAGCAAGAAATGAACATGAACTTAGTATAGATATTATGGAGAACATGAGTAAATCACTGCAAAGTATTGATAGCAATGCTCAACAGACTTCAAGCATGTTAAATGAGCAGTTCTCTGCTCTGTCTAAAAACATTCATACGGACCAAGATTCTGCTGTTGAAACGTACAAACAAAGTATTAACACCCTCTTTACTCGACTAGAGTCTGCACTCAATGGTGCCCAAAGTTCTATCTCTACAGAGTTTGCAAAAATGACGCAAGATAGTGCTGAACTAACTGCCGAACATGTTAACCGAGTCAGTAATGCACTTACTAATATCGATGCCCACTTAGAGAGTGAAAAACAGACATTAGAGCAACTTCTTGCCCATACCAATCAAGCAGGTCATAGACAAGAGACACAGCTTACAGAAATTTCTACTCTTCTTCAAGCAAGTGGTAAAACTCTGGCTCAAGAGCAAAACACGCTCAAAGCACTTCATGCTCAACTTAATGTCAATGACGAGAACAGTTCAACACACATGAAAAACATCATCTCTTCCATCTCTAAAGTAGGAGAAACCCTTGAGCTTGAAGTACAGCAACTTGGAAATATGGAAGACAACCAAAAGACTCAGACTTCTTCTTTAGAAAAAAATCTTACCCTTCTTTCTCAAATGAGAACAACCCTCGAGAGCACCCAAACAAACAACTCCAACTCACTTGTTGAGCTTCAAAACATTAAGACAGAAATCAAGACTATGAACACTGAAGTTAATGAAAATAGTCTTGCTCAACTTTCAAGTGTGACAGAAGAGATTAAACATTTACGTCGCTTAATGAAAGAGGGGCAAGACAAACAAGCAGACATCCTCTTAACTCAAAATGCACAAAATGAAATTAGCGACAAGGGTAATCTTATTTTACAAGAGATTTTAAGTGACCAAAAGTCACAGATGAAGACCCTATTGAATCAACAAGAAGGGATGCTCATTGAGCAAAAAAATCTAAATACTCTTTCTCAAGAAGGCTTAAGTCAGGGTAACGAGAACCTCTTAAAACTTCAAGAACAAGCTTCAACAGCACTCAAAGAACAAGAAGGTTTTAGAGAAGAACACCGCATGTTACTTTCCCTTACACAAAGAAGTTCAGAACTCTCCGAAGAAGCCGCAGGTATGAACCTTGACAAGAGCAGTGACAACCTTGAAGCCATTGAACGTCTAATCTTAGAAAACCAGCAGATTAAACAAGAGATTGTAAACCTAAACGATGTTATTCGCAAGAAAAGTTTTGGTTCTTCTGATGGCGGAGATGGTTTCATCTCTAAGTTTTTCAAGTAGCCTCTAATGGGAAGACAATGTCCTGAAGATTTCAACCCTTGGCCCCCCTTTGTTGATATCTTTGCCTCTGTTATTTTGGTTATGCTCCTGTTTTTACTTATTACCATTGTAAATATCGGGTATTACGCACAGTTCAAATATAAAACAGCCTTTACAGCAAGCGTAGAAACCAAGACCCCTATTCAGTCTGAAGAGTCTTCTAAAGTGACTACAAACTACGCTGAGAAAAAAGAGGTTGTTGTTAAAAAAGAACGCCCTATCCCTCCAAAAAATACCGTTAGTTTCCATAAAATAAAGAAACCTAGTTTAGATAAGAATGCTAACAATTCTTTCTTCAAGGGTGGAAAAGCTGAAGGAAATGCCGTTTCGTATGCCATTAACAAAGAGCAAAAAGCCTTTTTAGCACAGCAGTCCTTTAAAAAAGAGAGCACCCTTAACATTGTGTTTGAAGACAAAGAAGTTTTTCTTAACACAAAGGTTCGTTCTAATCTTCGTAGTTTTGTTGCAGCCACACTTCGTAAAAATAAAAAAGCAGAGTTTACCATTACCGTTACTGATCCTCATAATATTATGAGCAAAACAATCTCTAGGCAAATTTCTTTAGGTCGTGCCATTAATGTTAAAAATCAGCTCCAAAAAACACGCATTCCAAGTAAACAAATCCATATGAACCTTCTTAAAAAGTCTGCTGACTTAGGTGAGTTTGGTACTATCACAATACAAAGTCGAATTCCATGATTAAATCTTTATTTACCCTGTTTTTTCTCCTTAGCACCGCTTTTGGTATCGAATTAAGTACCCAAAATGAAAATAAAACTAGTCTTAAAGACGACCCTCTTTTTCAACTCAACAGTACCGATGGCATTAGTCTGTACCAAGCTATTCTTTACTCCATTGAGTATAACCCCAAAGTAGACGCTTCTAAACAGAGAGTTTTTCAAGCTTCTCAAAGAGTAGAAGAAGCCTACGCTGGGCATCTTCCAACCGTAGATATGTCCGGAAATGCAGGTTATGAAGCCCGTTCACTTACCCCAGACGACAGTTCACCTACCGTAACTGCCCCGCAAACAAGCCGTTTTCACTACAAAAAAACAGAGTTGTATCTAAATATTAGAGAAAATATCTGGGCAGGTGGTGCCATTGAAAATGCAGTGGATGAGCAGAGACAAAAACTTTCAGCAGCAATGTATGACCATAGAAATAATCTAGAACGTGTTTCAATTGAAATCATTCAGACCTATTTTGACATTGTGTATGGAAAAATTGCCCTCAAAGTTAATGAAAAAAACATGCAAGACTTTAAAAAAGTTCTTGACATTATGCAAATTAAAGAAGAAAATGGCGCAGCAACCAAAGGTGACCTGAATTTTATCCAAGCTAATGTAGACAATGCCCAAACCGAACTCATCAGAACACAAACTCAGCTCAGCAATGCCCTTTCATTTTACACTTACCTTTTAGGCGAAGAGCGTTCAAGACAACTTCCATTTGAGTCACATGTACCTATCTCTATCTCAGACCTTAATACCTCACTCTACAAGGCAAGAACAAACAATGCCAAGGTGCAGAGACAAAAAGCCTACATTCAAGCCACCAAGTACGGCTTTGATGCACAAAAAGGTGCGTACCACCCTACTGTTGACCTTTTACTCAATGGCGAGTCAAGAAATGAGTTTGATGTGGGTATTGGACAGCGTGACAAAGGAAGTGTGCTTTTAAGTTTTAACTATAATCTCTACAACGGTGGAAAAGATGAAGCAAAATCTCTACGTCTTTTTTCTAAAATGAGTGAATATAAATACTCTCTTGCCGATGAGCAACGAAAAGTAGCCTTTCAAACCAAGGTACTTCACCAAAGTGTAAATGCCTTAACCCAGTCCTTAACACTAACAGAAAATGAAGTTATCTCTTCACGAAAAGTAGTTAGTTCATACTGGATAGCCTTCAAAGAAGGAACCCAAGATCTCCAAGCCCTACAACTTGCATTAAGAAGTCTAAACCGAGCGGAACTCGATTACGTAAACTTTCAAAAGAACCTCTACGTAGACAACTTTAAACTTCTACAAAACACAGGAGAACTCCTACAATACCTAGATATAAACTATGACAGAAATCCAGATAATTATAATGAGATGCCTGTTAATATTTGGGAATAATTTAAATATTACTCTCAAACTTCAGAGCTATAATGTCATATTTTTTTTATATTTAAGCTAACATCGTATATTATTCTGTTTATAAAAAGGAATATATATGAATAAGTTAGTCTTTATCCTATTAGGATTAGTCATTGTAGTTGTGGTTATGAAGATGCAAAATAAAAGTTCTGATGATTACCAGTACATTCCTGAATTTAACACTGAATTAGCTTATTTAACAGATACTGAACAAGATATGATGCTTGAAGAGTATAAGTTCCAAGGCTTTGACCTTGAATGTTTTTCAAATCTTAAGCCAAACGAAAAAATTAGTGAAAAAGATGATTATTTATGTGGGTCAAATATAGAAAGTGCCTATAATATTCCGGCAAAACATATGGCTATTTTCTTTTCTAAGAACAAACTTACTAATGTCAGATTAGAGTTTCCGAATTCATCTTTTGAATTATTAAAAAAACATTTAGAAAAAACTCTAAAGAACTACACCAGATTAGACCTTAGACCAGGAAATACCCTAGATGATTCGATAATAGCATGGAAAACAAATAATGGAATTATCGCTACCAATAAAAGACTGGAGGGAAAGATTCTTGTTTTATGGTCTAGCAAAAGTACTCTTTCCCCTTTAGGGAAAAAAGCTTTTCAATATATCAAGTAAGCAAGTTGTTAGAACATATAATTAAGCCCTAAATAGAGCTGTTTACGCTTTGTTTCAAAAGTGGTATTTCCAGAGTCTGCTTCCATTTCAAGTAAATCTCCACGACGGTAACGGTATCCAAGTTCAGCACTTAGTCCCATACTTAACTCTAGCATCAGACCAATTTGTGCTCCATAAATCACTTGAGTATCTGAAGAGTCTGTTGCATCGGTAATATTTAATTGATCTTGCATTCTTGCACTTAACCCCACTAAGTCATTTTTTGTAAAACCTACCGCTAAGCCCGTAATTAAACGTACTGCGTAAGCGTTCCCTCTATAAATAACAGGCATGTACTCAACATTAGCCTCGTAAGAAGTTGACTCAATGGTATAGTCATCTGTTTTTTCATCTACCTGAGAATATTTAAAATAGACACGTGTAAAGTAGTACTGATACCCTAGTTTAAAAGCAGGTTCGTTATAAGTATCTTCATTATCAGTAATCTTAAAAAGAGAGTTCTGACTTGCTGTGCTATAACGTGTTTCGGCTTTAACACTTTCAAAATCAACCCCAAGAAAAAAACCTTTCCCCGTAAGGCTCTCTCTTTCACTTTTCACCTCTTCTTGCGACTCTTGCGCTAAACTCAGTGAGCTTAACATAACTAGGGCTAAAACTACGCGTAATACTTTCATCAATGTTCCTTTAGTGATTGTGATTTTATGTCTTTAAGTGGCTTTAAAATGTACTCTAAGATACTTTTCTTACCCGTGAGTATGTTTAAGTTAGCAATCATCCCAGGAAGAATGAGTTCATCTTGTGAAAATGAAGATTCTGTTGTTTTTACCTTAACTTGGTAGTACGAACCTCCGCGTTCATCGGTAAAGCTATCAGGGCTAATTGAGATGAGTGTTCCATCTAACATTCCATACTTTGAGAAGTCAAAGGCTGTGATTTCCACACTTACCTTTTGCCCTTCCCAAATCATCGCTCTGTCTGAGGTTTTAATCTGGGCTTCAATCGTTAACGAGGCTCCAATGGGTGTAATCTCTGCAACCTTATCTCCAGGTTTAATAATTCCACCTAGAGTGTGAAAATAAAGTTTATTTACCTCACCATTAACAGGGCTTTTAATCAGTTTTCTCGTTTCACGGTCACTGTTTGCCTTCCCTTTTTGAAGAAGCTTGTTCATTTCAATACGTACTCTCGTAAGCTCTTTTAACTGCTTAGAATGCTCTTTAGAACCATAAGACTTTAGCTTTTTCGTTGCTTCTTGAATCTCTTCTTTGGTCACAGGAATTGAGCTCTTTAAACTCTCGATTTTTGTCACGAGATTCTGCTTCACCGAAAGCTCTCTTAGGTAATCATTTCTTGAAGCTGCCCCTTTTTTCATAAGTCTTTCTTGAATAGCCAGTTTTTCACTCGCGATTCCTAACTCAACACGAAAATTATTGACCTTTTGTTTCATCTCTTTAAGGCGGTACTCTTCTTTATCTATCTTATCTTGAAGGGCTCCAGACTCTTCTTTAAAGTCATTTCGAGAGCTTCTAAAAAGTTTTTTTTCATTGTTAATGATATACGGAATTTTCTCTTTTAAACCTTTGGTAAAAATAACTTCTGTTTTTTCATCAATCTCAGCATTAAGTCGTAATTGTCTTGCTTCAAGGGCTAAAAGATCTAACTCTTTCTCTTTTTGGTCCGCTTGAAAAAAGGCTTGGGAAAGTCGGTAAAGGACTTCACCTTTGGCTACATTTTGTCCCTCTTCTACTAAAATATCTGCAACTATCCCACCTTCTAAATGCTGAATTATTTTTGTCTGCCCAGAAGGAACAACTCGCCCTTCCCCACGAACACTTTCGTCTACTTCACTTAAGGTTGCCCACACTAAAAACACCACCATGAAAATCATGATCGGCCAAGTAACTAAACGGTGGTTCCAGCGGTTATCAAAAGGAATAACACTGTTCATTCCTGGACTCCTTGTAGTTTAGATAAGACATCTTTTTTAGGACCATCCGCAATGACTTTTCCATCACCGATTACAATGACTCTGTCTACTAAGTCTAAGGCTGCAAAACGGTGAGTGATTACTACTAAAGTTTTGTCTTCAACAATAGGCTTCAACCTTTGAACAACGGTTCGTTCAAGTCCAACATCTAAGCCTGTTGTTGGTTCATCTAGTACTAAAATTTTTGGGTCATTTACTAAGGCACGAGCAAGTGCCACAAGGTGTTTTTGACCGACAGAGAGGTTATCCCCATTTTCACCTACTTGAAGTGCATCGCCTTGACCACTTTTTTTAATGAGTTCTTCTAAACCCGTTAAACGAATGAGTTCAACTAAGTCATCTTTTGAGATAGCACGAGACAGTGCAATATTCTCTTTAATAGAACCCGAGAACATAAAAGGGTCTTGAGGCATAACCCCAATGTTCTGGCGAACTTCAACAGGATGAAGAGTAGAAGTTTCTTGCCCATCTAAATATAAAGAACCTGTCGTAGGTAAGTCAAGTGCAGCAATAAGACGTAAGACAGTACTTTTACCTGCTCCTGTTTGACCAATAATACCTACTTTTTCACCGGCTTTAATTTTAAAACTAACATTGTCTAACGAAGGATATTTACTGCCTTGGTAAAAATAAGTAACCTTATTAAATTCAATATCACCCTTGAGTTTACCTAAGCCAATTTGCGTGTTTTCATTCACCTCTCTAGGAAGATGCCAAAATTCATTAATGGAAACCAGTGCTTCTTTCATCTTTTTATAATGAAGAAGTACCCCTGAAATGTTTACAATAGGCACCATAGCACGCGAAGAAAGAATGGTCACAGCAATAAGCCCACCAATACTTAGGTTCTTTGCATGAATCTCATATACACCAAGAAAAACCACAAAAAGGGTCACCGCTTGAATGATGATGTACGAACTGTTTGAGGTTCCATGATGCAAAATCTGAATACGTTGTCCTAACTGCTCATAAAAGGCTACAAGACGTCGCCAAATGAAAAGACGTTGTGTATGTCCATTAACCAACTTAACTGCGTCACGTCCTTGTATGGTCTCTACTAAAAAGCCATGTTTAGACTGTGCTTCTTTAAACTGCTCATGAGCTAATGTCGCTAAAGGAATCTGCATCAAAAGGTTAAATGCCACCATTATAAGACCCGCTATCATCGGAACTAAGGCAATCATTGGTGAAATCATATAAATTACAATCACCGCTATAAAGAAAAAAGGCAGGTCTAAAATCTGAACCATCGTGCGTGAGGTGAAGAACTCTTTGACCTGCTGAAGCTCTTTAAAAAGGTTGGCTTTTGAGCCTGAAAGAAGCTTATCGTACTGCGTTTGAACCCCAAGCATTCGCTCAAGAAGCAACTCTTCTAAGTACTTACCAATCTTTTTACCCGTATTTTCTAAAATATACACTCGAGCACTTTTTAAAATAAATTCAAAAATAAAAATAATTATTACCCCTGATGCTAAAACAATTAAAGTTTCTGTCGCAAAATTAGGAATAACCCGGTCATAAACATTCATCGTAAAAAGAGGAAGAGCAAGAGCAAAGAGGTTAATGAAAAAGCTTAATATACCTACTTCTGCGTAAGCTCTCCAAGAAGACTTAAGTGGTTCAAAAAACCAAGAAAGTTCTTTAGAGCGTGAGCTCACCGTACTTTCACGTTCACTTCTAAAAAACAGAATAGCTTCTTTATAATTTTTGAGTTTTTTCTTTTTAATCTTAAAGCTTTCACCTGAATGGACATCTATTCCATGCGCTTCATCTTGTGAGAACTGCTCAATGACTAAAAGGTCACCGTCTTTATTAAAGACTACAAGGGGAAGTAAAAAAGTGTCGAGTTCAGCAAGATTTATCTCTTGAGTTTGGGCAAAAAGGTTTGTCTCTTTTACCACTTGCATTAAAGATTCTAGGTCAAAGTCTTCTTCATGACAACCTGCCATGGTTAAAATTGTATCGCGTTCAACATTACCAAAATAGAACTTTAAGATGTGATGCAGTGCATCTACTAAATTTTTTCCAAGAAGTTTAGACACCAGACACCTTTGCATTAAATTCTTTTTCGAGTTCGTTATAGACTTGTTTAAACACCGAGTTCCAGTCTCCTAAAGAGTACTGAGAAATGAGTTTAGTACTTGGGTACCAAGTACTTTGAACTTCATTTACACCCCAACGCCAGTCAGGAACCTTTTGCAGTAAAACCCAAACATTTGCCCCCATAGCTCCTGCTAAATGCGCAACCGAAGTGTCAGAAGTAATGACGAGATCTAGGCTGTTAATGATTTCTGCTGTACTTTTAAAGTCGGTGATTTTATTACTTAAGTCTATTATATCGTCTTGAAGGTTATATGTGAAAATATCTTTGGCATCTTCACCTAACTGCAGAGAATAAAGCTGAATATTGTCATCTTTTGCCATGACTGAAAAGTGACGTAAGTTAAAGACCTTGTTTTTATAAGACTCACCCGTATTACTCGCACCCCAAACAATTCCTATCTTTATTTTTTCATTCTTTCCTAAATCATATTTTTTTTCTATCTCAAAATAAGGATAGTGCTCAGTAAGTTTTTCTAGGCGTGCATCACAAATAAAAGGAAGAGACATCATCGGCAGTTGAAAGTCTGTTTCAGGTGCTTCATCTTTACGAGAAGTCACCTCATCTACACAGTCCATATCTTCAAAAAGTGTTTCAAGTCCTTCGCGAATGTAAACACTAACTTTAGCCCCTCTACTTTTTAACTCATAGAGATAACGTGCTACCATTAAAGTATCTCCGAAACCCTGCTCTGCATGAACTAAAACAGATTCTCCTGAGAGTTCTTGCCCCTTATAACGAGGACGAATAAAGACATCTTTATATTTCTTAATATGACCTAACATTTGCTCTTTTTTAAAGCGCCATTCGTACTCTTTAAAACCTAAAGCCGATTCACCCGTTTGTAAAAGTACCGTTGATAAGTCAAAGTGTGCATTCACATGGTCTTTTTCAATACTCAAAGCTTTTGTGTACATAGCTTCTGCTCTGTCAAAACGACCTAAATTTTTGTAAGCACTTCCACAGTTTGCATAATGGTTAGCAGGTTTATCATCAAGCTGTATGGCTTTGAGATGAAAGTAAATAGCTTGTTCATACTCACCAAGCTTATTAAGAGCATTTCCTAAGTTGGTATAGGTTCCTGCATAATCAGGAGAAAGGTTAATCGCTTTTTTATAACATTCAATAGCTTCAATGTACTTTTCAAGTTTTGACAAAGATGCACCAAGGTTACTCCAACACTTCGAGCAGTTTTCAGCTAAAGATACACTCTTTTTAAAAGTAGCCACAGACTCAAGATACTGATGGGTATTGTAAAGCATTACCCCTTGGTCAAGTAAGTCATTGATTTGCTCTTGCAAGGTACTCAAATCTCTTATGCCACAACAGTATAGTTTAGCACTGTGTTGTCTGTAAAGGTAAAGGAATGGTTGCCAAGACTACTATCCATAATAGTATTAGAACCATTATCAAACTCAATATTACTTGCTTGGGCAGTCGTTATTGTCATATCAAGAATACTAGAAGAACCTGTTTCGCCCGTCCATGCATTAATCTCTGTACTAGAAATTTCTAAGGCATTTCCATCTGCACTACCACCATTTCCATCCCCGTTTGCAAAGCTAGTATTAGACAGGTCAATATTTTCAAGGTTGGTAAAGCTTGTGTCAAAGCCTAGGCTTGTTAAAGTGACATTAGTACCATCGGTTGGTAAGGTAATGGTTCCTCCACTAAAGTCTATGGTATCACTACCCAGTCCACCATCAAAGGTTTTATTAGACAGGTTTGAAAAGTCTAGAGAGTATGTATCTGCTGCGCCACTTCCCGTAATATCTTCACTAATGGTCGCACTATTTAAACTCGTAATCGTACCCGTACCACTCATCGTAACATCAAGGCTTTCAATACTACTTAGTGTTAAGCCTGATAAGTCCAGTGTTCCAGCATCATCAATAATTAAGGTGTCATTTCCGGCATCACCATTAAAGCTTAGACCACTAAGCTTTGCTTGATCTATGGTAACACTTGACACGCCACCGGTATTAAAATCAATATTGTCTATATTACTGATGCTTACGGTAGAAAGATCAACCCCACTTGTATCAAGACGAATGGTATCATTTCCACTGGTTCCATCAATACTATCACCATTTTCATCTCCGGCTACACCAATAATAAAGGTGTCATCACCCAGACCACCGGTTTGAATATCTGCGCCTGCTCCACCGGTGATAAGGTCATTACCACTACCGGTATCAATAACATTAGAACCCGTGGTTGCATTAACCGTAATAACACCACTTGAAGCACTTGCATCAACATCTCCAGCTACAAGATTAACAGTGGCATTATCATCTCCTAAGACGGTAATATTTTCGCCATCAGCTAAGGCAGTTTCTGAAATCGTATTTGCACCACCGGCCGTTGTAATACTTACCCCATCAGCTACAATCGTTATATTAAGGTTTGCACTCGTAGCTAAAGAAGCATCTACATTGGTACTTAAATTTGTAATGCTCACTGTACCCGAACCAACACTGTTAGCAATTTCTATCGTATCTACACTAATATTACTCGCATCAATCGAACCGGCATCACTAATAATAAGTGTACTTGTTCCCGCATCCGTAATCGTTGCACCTGAGGCAATCCCCGTAGTTGTAGTTAAGGTACCGCCAACATTGATACTACTAAAGTCTACACTAATATCACTTAGGGTTGCGCTTTCTCCTGAGTTAACACTAAACGTCAAGTCAGCACTGTTTGCA
>Ga0256826_1000396_pt1 | contig 26469 bp, 28 predicted proteins | sample CV79metaG_FD_185975 | JGI IMG/M metagenome (GOLD analysis project Ga0256826, IMG submission 185975) | Hydrothermal vent microbial communities from East Pacific Rise, Pacific Ocean - CV79 | ecosystem: Environmental > Aquatic > Marine > Hydrothermal vents | place: Pacific Ocean: East Pacific Rise...
ATTTGCCTGAAGCTACACGGTCTTTAAGACCTTTACCAGCTTTAAACTTAGGAACCATTTTATCTTGAGTTGTATAAGTTTTATCAGTACCTGGTACTTTACCACTTTTACCTTTTTGAAGTGCAGCCGTGAAACTACCAAAACCAACTAAAGAAACATCTTCTTTTTTAACTAATGCAGTTGTAATAGCATCAGTAAATGCTTTAATTGCAGCTTCTGCTTCAACTTTAGTTTTGTACTCACCACTTGCTTGTACTAATTCAACGAATTGTGCTTTATTCATAAATAAACCCTTGGATTAAAATATTTTCCGAATCTTCACTCACAAGTGAAACAATTCAGCTATAGACACTTTATACTTTATTTGCTTAAATTTTTCTTCTTTTGAGTGAATTTGAATATGAAATTTGAAAATTTAGTTTCTTTTAGTCCCTCTTTAGCCTGTTTCAGGAGCCTTGCTATATTAAAACTACTCTGTTGAGACATTAATAATGTTGATATTTCTTTAATTTTTCGATATTTATCATTAGGGGTATGAATGGAAAGAAATACATCATCTAAACCATCTCTTTCATTTTGTGTAAGTGCACTCATCTACTTAGTCCTTAAGCTTATTTATCTTTCTAACGGTTCTAATAATTTCATCATCATCTAAACTTCCTAACATCTTCATTACAATAGAAGCTGCTTGTGGTTTAGCTCGACCTAGCTTCCAGTCTTGATATGTTCTCATCGAGACACCAAATTCTAATGCCATATCTTTGAGAGATATTTTTTTGCCATTGTTTTTTGATTCTAATGAATTGTGAAGAATATTAAATAAATCATTGATTTGCATATAGAATTATACGAAAAATATACTTAAATACACATTTTATTATGTTAAATAATCATTAAATATACTATAAGATAAATTATATAGTCTATATTATATGTCAATATTTATATTATATACAAATAAATAGATTAAGTACACGGTTTTCCGTGTTTGTTAAATATGGAATTAGAAAGAATTAGTGAAGTGATATACTTCACTATTGATAAAGGTGATAATTATTTTGGAGGAAAAAAGGGAAGAAGGGGGGGGGAAGAGTAAAAACTAGGTTAATACTCTAAAAGATCACTATAGTCATATTTTGAAAAGTCTAAATAGAGTTTTCCATTTTGTTTGATAATTCTAATATCCTTACCGTAATCAGCTAAAAATCTCTTTTTGATAATTTTTCTTTGATAACTTTCAATATCTAAGCTTTTTAAATAATTTTTTAACTCAACAATTTCTTTTTTTACTTCATCTGCTTGTGTCTCAGGTGATTGCAATGTTTCTACTTCATGAATTGTATTATTTGATTGTTCAATCATTTTACTGTTCATAAGTTCTAAAATATTTTTAAGTTGTTCATCTTTATTGAGGTAAACTTGCTCTATCTTTGCCATCTCATCACGAAGCATCTGCTCTTTATCATCTATGAGTTTATCGATTTTCTCTTCTAGCTGTATGATTCTGTCTTTTAACTGCTGATTCTCTTTTTGATAAAGATTTAAAATCATCGCTACTGTTGTCTTTGTTTTTTGAGACACTACAGGTGCTGGAGATTCTTTTGTTTTAGTAGTCTCTTTTTGTTCAGTATGAATCTCTGCTCTTTTTTCTTTATCTAAAGAACTTCTAGTAACTATAATATAAGTGATACCATCTTCTATAATATAATTGAGTTTTTTTGTTTTAAGTTTTGAATTAATCATCTCTTTTGACATTTTAAAATGTTTAGAGTATTCATCTAAAGTTAATCGCATATTTATCCCTTGTTAAATTATTGAATTGAAATTAATATCTGGTGGATTGATTATTCCAGATTTTCTTAGCCATATTAGGCAACCTCTCTTCTCATATCCATGTTTGTCATAAAACGTTAGAGTACTAGACTTTTGTAAACCCTGTTTTAGTAAGAGTGTATCAAAGTCTTTGTGTAGAATAAGAAACTCTCTAAGACTACTGTACCCTGTCTCTGAAACCATTACCGTAGTGATATTGAAGTTTTTAATTTCCAAATATCTTGCACAATCATTTAATCCATCCCCAATAAAATTTTTATTGCCTAAAATATCAGTGAACTCATTCACTTCTCCTGTATGAACAGCAATTCTAATTCCTTGAAAATAAGAGTATTTAGTAGAAATATGTTCTGCAAGATGATTAAAACTTAGTCCTAGTATCGCTCCAAACCCCTTTAACCTAGAGTTTAAAATACAGTAAAAGCCATCTCCTGTAGAGACAAACCCTATAATGAACTTAGAGAGAGGTGTATTTGAATTAACTAGCATTTTTCCAATCATCTTTTTAAAGCTTTTAGTTATAAAAACTACAAGTTCTAATTGTTGCTTAGAGGTTAATTTGGAAAAATTGATAATATCAATGAGGACAATATCTGTAATAAGCCCTGTAGTTTTTTTTCTATTCATGTACTCTTTCTAAGTTGTTTTGTACTATATTAACATAAAGTTCTTTTAAATGAACTTTTGATTATAATTTCAAAATAATAAATAAATTAAAGTTTGAGGTGAAATCATATGAGTAAAGGTGTCTTAGATATAGTAAAAGCAGGTGTTCTTTTTGGAGAAGATATTCAAAAGGTATATGATCATGCAAAAAAAGAGGGCTTTGCTATTCCCGCTGTTAATGTTGTAAACACAGACTCAATTAATGGTGTTTTAGAAGCTGCTGCTAAAGTAAACTCTCCTGTTATCATTCAGTTTTCAAATGGTGGTGCATCATACTTCGCTGGAAAAGGTCTTAGTAATGAGAATGAAAATGCTGCAATAGCTGGTGCAATAGCTGGTGCAAAATATGTACACGCTATGGCAGAAGCTTACGGTGTAGCTGTGATTTTACATACTGACCATGCTGCAAAAAAACTACTTCCTTGGATTGATGCACTCTTAGATGCAGGAGAAAAATATTTTAAACATGTTGGAAAACCACTTTTTTCATCTCATATGCTTGACCTCTCAGAAGAATCATTAGAGTACAATATCAACACTTGTAAAACTTACTTAGAACGTATGAGTAAAATCGGTATGAGTATAGAGATAGAGTTAGGTTGTACTGGTGGAGAAGAGGATGGTGTTGATAACACAGATATGGATAACTCACTTCTCTACACACAACCTGAAGATGTATGTTTAGCTTATGAAGTTTTAGGTGCAGTCTCTCCTCACTTTACTATCGCTGCTTCATTTGGAAATGTACATGGCGTTTACAAACCAGGAAATGTATCTTTAACTCCAAAAATTTTAGATAACTCTCAAAAATTTATAGAAGAAAAACATAAAACTGAGACTAAACCAGTAAACTTTGTTTTCCATGGTGGTTCAGGCTCTTTACCATCTGAAATCTCTGAAGCTATCGGTTATGGTGTTATCAAAATGAACATAGATACAGATACTCAGTGGGCAACATGGGATGGCGTTCGTCAATATGTGGCAAAAAACCATGACTACTTACAAGCTCAGATAGGAAATCCAGAGGGTGATGATAAACCAAACAAAAAATACTACGACCCAAGAAAATGGCTACGTGCTGGTCAAGAAACTCTTGTAGAGAGAGTTATTGTGGCGTTTAAAGATTTAAATGCTTTAGATAGAAACTAAACAACTTTTACCTTACTCTTTCTAATTTTTCTTTTCTACTTAAAAAGTGGGAGAGAAAATCTCTTCTTCTCTTCTATTAACAATTATTTTAAAATCTTATAATAAAAACTTCTCTATTTTAGCAATATTTTATTTTTTTATGTTACTATGTATCTATTAAATAGATAAAGGATTTAAATGTTAAATAAAATTATTTTGATTGTTGCTTTATTACTAACAACATCTTTAAATGCACTACAAAATACTCAGAATGAGTGTATGGCTGATGGAGAAAAAGCCCCACAATGGGTCTGTAGTAAAAAAATAAAAACTAATGAAAAAGAAATATTTGGGTTAGGGAAGAATGGTCGAAGTTCCTATGAAAAAATCAGCGAAAGATTTGCAAAAAGTCAAGCTCAAATAAATGTTGTTGTAAATGTTATTGAAAAAGCTAGAAAAATGGCAGTTGAGATAACTAAAAATGAAGCGATAAAAACTAAGGCTAAAGTAAGTTATAAAGGTATGCATACAGAAACTGTTGCACAATTTAAAAATAGTAAAAATATTTATATTTTGCTCAGTCGGAAAGAGAGTAATATTGATTACTTATATGTAATGCAAACAAATTTAAAACTTCTAAAGAAAGAGAAAAAGCAAATACTTAGTAAGTATATAAAGGCATGTGAAGCTGGAGATTCTCAAAAATGTAAATCAGTATATAGCTACTATAGAGATAATAAGGATAATGAAAAAAGTATTTTCTATGCTAAGAAATCTTGTGATTACGGACTTTTATCAAGTTGCAATATCTTAGCTAATATTTATGTAAATGGTATTTCAGTGAGAGAAGGATTGTTCTGGAAAAAACAATTTGTACAACTAGAAGAGGGAATAAAACTTTATCAAAAATCTTGCGATAAAGGTAGTATAAATGCATGTTTATCTTTAGCATCTGTCTATGAAGCTAGGAAGGTAGTTAAATATGATAAGGTAAAAGTAGAAAAACTCTATACAAAAGCTTGTACTCTAGGGTATAAACGTGCTTGTAAAATAGTTGCTCCAGTTGATGAGAAGTTAATAAAAGATTGTAATAGTTCTAATCTGAAAAGTTGTAAAACTTTAATCGATATATATAAAAATTATAAAAAAGATGACAATAAAACAGCTTATTATTTAGATAAAGCTTGCCAACTTGGGGATAGAAAATCTTGTATGAGTGAAGCTAAGAATTTTATGAGTGCAAAAAAATATAAGAGAGGTATCGATGCTTATACAAAAGTATGTGGTGCAGGATATAATTATGCATGTTACCTACTCGGGTATGGATATTCGCATGGATCTAAAGGATATACGAAGGATAGTTCAGAAGCAATGAAGTATTATTCAAAAGCTTGTGATCTTGGTTACAAATCAGCTTGTAAATTAGTGAAATAATCTTTTTAAGAGTATTGAAGAGAAAGTATAGTTGTAAAACTAGAAAAATTAACATTCCTAAGATATAATTTGTTAAAAAAATTAATGATGAGTGCTAATGAAACAGACAATAAATATAGGCATAGTAATTTTAACTCTTCTGAGTTTTAATGCTTGTCAAGATAGTAATAGCTCTAAGCCATATTTAAAAGGTGCTTATATTGCTAATGGTGTAAATGCTAATTCTGCTGAGTTTAAAGCTAAAGAGAGTGCTCTTGAACGTGAAAATAGAGTTAAAATGGCAGAGATACAGGCAAATTCTAAGATAGAAATTGCAAAGATAGAGTCAGTAAAAGCTCAAGAAGTTGCAAAAATAGATAGTGATGTTAAAAAAGATATAGCTGAAAAAACAGCAAAAACAACACTTGAAGTTACAAAACTTGATAAACAAACAAAAGAGCATCAAAGTATGATAAATCTTTATATTGCTATAGGTTTTTTACTTGCTCTTGTAATCGGAATTATTTTATGGTTTAGACATAAACGCCAAGCATTAGAGTTTCAAACAAAGATTGAAGAGAATCGTTTAAAACATGAACTTGAGATTAAAGAGAAAGAGTTACAAGAACAACGTATACAAAAAGTTCTTGATTTAGCAATTAGTGGACACCTACCACAAGAGATGCAAAAAGAGGTGATAAGTTCACTTACACACTCTAAAGCAAAAGAGATAGAATCTAAGTAATCAATAGTTTAATCTAAATCTTCTATAATATCTTCAATAGAGTTAAGGTGTGGATATGTACTGTAGTGTTTACGAAGTAAGTTCTGCAACTTATTTTGGTTAAAACGCCAAAATCGTTTTTTATCAAAATCTTCATGTTCTATCATAATGGAGTGAAGCTCTTTAACTGTTGGAACTTCTGAAGTGTTTTTAAGAACTTTGTGCATATGTGCTACTAGATACTCATGTGAATCTTCCCCTGTATCATCATCTTCTAATGTTCTGTTGACTAAGAAAGGATACATTTTCCACATACTTAAAACCATTGCTAAAACAAATGAAATCATCATCCATGTAGATGTGTCTATCTTCATTAAAATACCTCACTTATGTAGTATAAAAAGAATTTTATCAAAATAATCCAAAATAGTAAGATAAAATAGGATAAAATTGCACTCATGAATGATAAAGTATTTACAAAACCAATAAAAAAACAATTTGAGTTCGATGAAGAAGTTGCTGCAGTTTTTGATGATATGCTAGAGAGAAGTGTACCTTTTTATAAAGAGAGTCAAAAAATAACTCAATTCTTTGTGAAAAAAAACTTACCAGAAGATGGTTTGGTCTATGATCTGGGCTGTTCTACTGCCTCTTTGTTGTTAAATATACATAGAGACTTAGATCTCAATGCAACTTTAATAGGGCTTGATACATCAGATGCAATGTTAGATCAAGCGAGAAAAAAATGTGAGGCATATGGAGCAAATATTGAAGTTATTAATGCTGATATATTAGAGTACAACTATAAAAGAGCTGATCTCTTTATAAGTAACTATACCTTACAGTTTATAAGACCTCTTATGAGAGAAAAGCTTATTAAAAAACTTGCAAACTCTTTAAAAAAAGAGGGGCTTTTTATCTTTAGCGAGAAAGTTATCTCTCACCACTCAAAACTAAACAAAGATCTCATAGAGTGTTATTATGATTTTAAAAAAACACAGGGATATAGCGAATATGAAATAATGCAAAAACGTGAGGCTTTAGAAAATGTGCTTGTTCCATATAGCGAAGAAGAAAATATTAAAATGGCATTAGAGAATGGTTTTTCACATTGTGAAATAGTGTTTCGTTGGGCTAACTTTGCTACATTTATAGCAATAAAGTAAGCCTAATATACATTTTCCTGAGAAGCTGATTTTTTTCTTTTAAAAGCATCTCCAACTTGTTTGTAAGTTACAATGTCATCATCACCACAATCCTTGTGATAGTAGCCTTGTAAATCATAGTACTCATTACAGTCACTATAATATTTTGCTGAAATACCATGTTTATTAACACAGCCACTAAAAAGAAGGCTAAAAATTAGTAATAGTAAAATTTTAATCATACTGTTCTTAAGCATATCTTGTACCTAAACCTTAAATGTTTCAGTAGTTTTACAGTACTGAGTTAAAAAGCATTTATCGCATTCTGGATTTTTTGCTTTACATATGTACCGACCAAAAAGAACCATACCTTGATGGAGTGCATGGAGATTGTTTTTAAACTTTTTTACAAGTGTTGCTTCTGTTGCTATAGCAGTTTTATCATCACTTAATCCTAATCTATGAGCTACTCTAAAAACATGAGTATCCACAGCCATTAAGTTCGCACCAGTGTACTCAATCATTACCACATTAGCTGTCTTTTGTCCAACTCCTGCTAGGGTCTGTAGCTCTTTTTCATCTAAAGGAATTTCGCCATTATAAACTTCCTCAACTCTCTGTGCCATTTTTATAATGTTTTTTGCTTTATTATTAAAGAAAGAGCAACTATTGATAAAAGATTTTACATCATCTAGCTCTGCAAAAGCCAACTCTTTTGTAGTTGGATATTTTTCAAATAGAGGTGGTGTTAAAATATTTACACGCTTATCTGTACACTGTGCAGAGAGCGCCACAGCAACAACTAACTCATATGCATTTTTATAGGTTAACTCAGTTACAGCTTCATCATATCTTTCTATAAAGAGCTGATGAATTTCAGAAATCTCTTTTTTTGTAGCTTTTTTTATTTTTTTATTCATAAAGATATTCTACCATCTTTATGATATAATCAAAACAGTTAATTATTTTTAGGAGTAATGATATGGGACTTTTTTCACTTTTCTCATCAAAGAAAACAACAATAAATAATAGTAATGGCAGTACTAAAATAAATTTTGACAAGTATTTAGATAAAGATTTTTTTACAAGTATCGTTGATAACTCATCTTCTATGATGCTTTACTTCTTTCAAGGTGAAGGCTGGATCGATGCTAATAAAACTTTTTATAAAAATATGGGTTATAAAAATATTGCTGAATTTAAAAAACAGAATGACAGTATTAGAGATATTTTTTTAAGTGAGAGTGAAGAGATCTTTACTGAGTCTGATAAATCATGGTTAGATTATGTCAAAAAACATCATACAAAGGGTTATCGAGTAACTATATCAAATCCTAAAATGCGTAGTGGTATTACAACCATAGATGCGAAATGCCATACCTTTTCACAAAATAAGAATTTTTATGTACTAGAGTTACATGATGTAACAGATCTTCATAATGCAAAAATTCAAACAAAAGAAGTAGAAAAACTAAAGACTAAGTTTTTAGCAAATATTGGGCATGAATTTAGAACACCAATGAATGGTATACTAGGTTTTATAGAGTTACTTCAACATACAGATGTCGATAAACGACAGCGTGAATATATAAATATGATAAGTAACTCTTCTCGTAACTTGATGACAAATATTGAGACACTTTTAGACCTTTCTCAGCTTCAAGGTGGTCGTTTAGAACTGGCTTCACAAGCTTTTAATATCTTACCTGAGATGGAAAAACTAGCATATAATTTTTGTTTAGCAGGAGTAGAAAAAGGGATAAAGGTTTTAACCTTTATTGATCCAAAGCTTCCCCAAGAAATAGTTAGTGACTCAAAAAGAGTATCACAAATTATGTTTTCATTAATTCAAAATGCTGTGAAGTTTACACCTCGTGGTGGAAAAGTTATTATTGAAGTAAAACTATTAAAGCGTCAACAAAATGGTGATTGTAGTATAGGCTTTGGTGTGAGAGATAATGGTAAAGGTATATCTGCCGAACAGATATCTCGAATAAATGAACCATTTACATCTGGAAGCCATGCTGATGAAAGATTAGGTGTTGGACTCTCTTTATCTCACGGTTTAGTAAACCTTTTAGGTTCAGAACTCCGTATACAATCTAAAGAAGATGAGGGGACTTATGTCAACTTTGTTTTAGATTTTAAAGCATCTAAAGGTCAAAACTTTAAAATGATGCCAAAGAAAAAAGTTAAAGTTTTACTACTTGACCAAAAAAGAGTGGAAGAAGCAAACTTCTTAACTATATATTTACGATCATTTGCAATAGATGTAGTGAAATCAAATCAGCTTGACTCCAATGTATATGAAGGTGTAGATGCACTTTATATAGTAGCTAATCAAGCTGACTCATCATGGATGTTAGAACTAGGTACTTACTCTAAAAAAACACCAATAGTTCTACTTTTAGAACAGGATGAAAAATTACAGACTAAATTGACACATATTGTTAATGAGACTATAAAAAAACCTTTATTAGCAAGTAATATAGCGAAACATCTCTATGCATCACAAGAGATACAAATGCCAAATGAAGAGAGTAAAATAAAAATAAAATCTAAGGTAAATGCACTCGTTGTTGAAGATAACATTATTAACCAAAGACTTATTCAGATACTTTTACAGGGATATAATATAGATGTTTCTATTGCATCTAACGGAGTTGAAGCGGTAAACTCTTGTGGAAAAACGAAATACGACATTATATTTATGGATATTGATATGCCAGAAAAAAATGGTATAGAAGCTACAAAAGATATTAAAAATAGTATGAGTATCAATAAACTAACACCGATTGTAGCTCTAACAGCTATGGCTATGGATGGTGATAGAGAGATGTTAATGGAAAACGGGCTTGATAATTACCTAGCTAAACCATTAAACAAAGATGCCTTGGAAAATATTTTAGATAAATACTTAAAAGTGTCAGTATAGTAGATGCTGTTTAATAAGTGTTGTTTAATAAGTATTAAACTTTCTTTAAAGAAATAGGAAGGAATTTTAATGAACAAAGTTACAAAATTTTTATCAGTGATTTTACTAACAAGTGTAGTCGCTTCAGCAAATACACTAGTTACTGTAAATGGAAACGCAATTACACAAAATGATGTCGATACAGAGTTAATGAATGCAACACAGGGTAGATTTGGTCAAGTTCCTCCTGCAAGACAAGCACAATTAAGACAACAAGTTCTTCAACAGTTAATAGGAAAAGAACTTATTTATGATGATGCTAAAAAAACAGGAATATTAAAATCAGAAGACTATAAAGAAGAGTATAAAAAATTAGAACTTCGTATGAAAAAAGAGCTTGCAATTAGAGTATGGCAGAAAAAGCAAGTTGATAAAATCAAGATATCTGATAAAACTCTTAGAGAGTACTACGAAGCAAATAAAGGTGAGTTTGAACAGAAAGAGTCAGTTCATGCACGCCATATTTTGGTAAATACATTAGAAGAAGCAAATGCGATTATATCAGAGCTGAAATCTTTACATGGTACAGAACTTAAAGCAAAATTTGAAGAGTTAGCAAAAAGTAAATCAACTGGTCCTAGTGGTCCTAAAGGTGGGGATCTAGGTTATTTTTCTAAAGGTCAAATGGTACCTGCATTTAATGATAAAGTATTTAGTATGAAAGAAGGAACTGTTACATTAGATCCAGTTAAAACACAGTTTGGATATCATGTGATTTATTTAGAAGATAAAAAAACAGCATCTATTAGACCATTTAAAGAAGTAAAATTATTTATTGAACAGCGTTTAAAAATGGAAAAATTCAAAACTTTTATGAAAGAAAAAATGGATGCTTTACAGAAAAAAGCTACAATTAAATAATTATATAGATAATGAAAACTACTCCAATCTCTAATCTTACTTTAGAGGGACGAGAGTTTTTAGTCAAAAGGGATGACCTTTTTGACAGATACCTTAGCGGTAATAAATACCGTAAACTCCACACACTCTTAAATACACCAGAAGAACATCTAACAACTATCATCTCCTATGGCGGGACACAGTCAAACGCTATGCTTGCCATCGCTGCAATGTGCAAGGCGAAGAGCTGGGAGTTTATCTACTACACTAAGCCTCTCAATAGTGTTATGAGAGAGCAGAGAGTAGGAAATTTTTTTGATGCACTCTCTTTAGGAATGAAACATATAGAGATAGAAAATAGTTTTTATAAAGAGTTCATCTCGGGACTAAGAGTTAACCTCGATGAAAAAACTTTTTTGATTGATCAGGGTGGGGCAGATAGAAGTGCCCAAAATGGTATGCGAGTTTTAGCTGAAGAGATAAGAGAGCAAAAACCCGATGTAAACGCCATATGCACACCATCAGGCACAGGTACTACAGCACTTTTTTTAGCAAAAGAGTTACCTGAGTATAGGGTTTATACTGTAGCTTGTATAGGAGATAGTGCTTACTTAAAAGAGCAGATGTTAGCACTCGTTGATACTCTTCCAGAAAACTTAGTGATACTAGAACCTAGAAAAAAATACCATTTTGCTAAACTCTATCCAGAGTTTATAGCTCTGCAAACTAAACTTAAAGAGAGAGGCATTGAGTTTGATCTTCTCTATGCACCTTTGACATGGCAGACAATGCTTGAAAAAACAGATGAGAAAATTTTATATGTTCATAGTGGAGGAGTAACTGGAAACTCCAGCATGTATGAGAGATACAAGCGGAGTCGAAAAAAATAGTTTAGTCTATAAAAGTTACAGACTCTTCAAGTGATACACGAGAGGGTTGGTAAGTGTTGATTTTTGCATCTTTATCTGCATATCCTAAAACTACACTATATAAAAGTGCTAGATTATCAGGTGTCTCTAAAGTACGAGCTACAACTTTTCCAAACTCAGTAGTAGAACCCTGAGGACAGCTATCTATACCAAACTCTTGAGCTGCTAACATGATACTCTGCATATATGCACCACAATCTATAAGTGCACCTTGTGAGCCATCGATATTTGCTTTATCTGTAAATACAAAAAGAACAGTAGATGCACCAAACCATCTAAAGTTATCTTTCCACATCTGAATTCTTGTTTCATTATCTTTTCTGTCAACTTCCATAAGTTTATAAAGCCCTGCACCTGTTACGATACGGCGTTTCTTATATGGATTTGTCCACTTTACAGGATAGTATTGAATAAATTGATCATTCTCAATTCCCTCATCCATCTTTGCCATAATAGCACTTCCAACACTACTAAGTGTCTCTTCATTGCTAATAGCATAAGTTATCCATGGTTGCATATTGGCACCACTTGGTGTCATTGCAGCAGCAGTTAAGATTTTTTCTAAAGTCTCTTTAGGAATTTTCTTATCACTGTATGCTCTAATAGATGAACGATTTTTTAAAGCTTCTAAAACTGTTGGCATATATAATCCTTTGGCGCAATTATACAAAAAAAATTATAATAATAAAATAAAATTATATATGAGTTAAAAAACTTAGATAACTTGACAAAGAGTGACTCAACTTGCTATAATGTCACTAATAAATAAAAGGAGTTCAATATGAATAACAATAATAATATTTTTGAAAAACTAACACATAATTTAACTGAGGCTATAGAAAGCTCAATATCATTAGCACTTCATAGTAAAAATCAAGAAGTTCAGAGTGAACATTTTTTATGGGGACTTTTAACTAATTCTGATTCTATCTTAAATCAGATGTTAAGAAAGATGAATGTAGATAAGGTTGCAATGGAGCTTGATGTTAAAAGCTTAAGTGATAAACTGCCAAAATCATCAAGTGTCACAAAAGAGAGTATTCGTCTCTCTAAAAACTTTGTAGATACACTAGAGAAAGCTGCTGGTCTTATGGCTCAAAACGGAGATAGCTTCTTAGCAGTAGATACATATATCTTAGCAAACTTAGATAGTGAACCATACTCTAGCATACTTCCAAAGTATATAGATGTAGCAGAACTCAGAAAAAATCTTGAAGCTGCACGTGGTGGCTCTAAGATAGACTCTCAAAGTGCAGATGAAACATTAGATTCACTCTCTAAATATGGAATAGATTTAACACTAGAGGCGGCAGAGGGTAAACTCTCTCCCGTGATCGGGCGTGATGAAGAGATAACTCGTATGATGCAGATTTTAATCCGTAAAACGAAAAACAATCCTATGTTACTTGGTGAACCAGGGGTTGGTAAGACTGCTTTAGTTGAAGGGCTAGCACAAAAAATTCAAAAGGGAGATGTTCCAACATCACTTTTAAATAAACGCTTAATCGCTCTTGATATGTCAGCACTTATCGCAGGTGCGAAGTATAGAGGTGAGTTTGAAGATAGACTCAAAGCTGTTATAGATGAGGTAAAAGAGAATGGGAAAATCATTCTATTTATCGATGAGATTCATACTATTGTAGGTGCTGGTGCATCTGAGGGAAGTATGGATGCAGCAAATATCTTAAAACCTGCACTTGCTCGTGGGGAGTTACATACTATTGGGGCGACGACACTTAAAGAGTATAGAAAGTATTTTGAAAAAGATACAGCACTCCAACGCCGTTTCTTACCGATAAACCTTGATGAGCCAACGGTAAACCAGTCTCTTCAAATCCTTCGTGGGATTAAAGAGCGTTTAGAGACTCACCACAATGTAACTATTACAGATAGTGCTTTAGTGGCTGCTGCTCGTCTCTCAGATAGATATATTGCGGATAGATTCCTTCCAGATAAGGCTATTGACCTTATTGATGAGGCTGCAGCTGAGCTTAAAATGCAGATAGAGTCTGAACCAAATGTTTTGAGCCGTGCTAAACGCCAGTTATCAGAGCTTATGGTTGAGAAAGAGGCTCTTAAAATGGAGAAAACTCCTGCAAATGAGAAACGCCTCTTAGAGATAGAGAAAGAGTTGGCTGATGTAGATGAAGAGGTAAGACAACTTACTTCTCAGTTTGAGACAGAAAAAGAGGTGTTTGAGAAAATCTCAGCTATTAAAAATGAGATAGAGAACAAACGCCGTGAAGCAGAACAAGCAAAGGCTGCATCAGATTTTAACAAGGCTGCAGAGATAGAGTATGGAGATATTCCAAAACTTCTTGAAGAGGAAAAAAGCATAAATGCAAACTGGGACAAACTTCAAGCAGAGGGAACACTCCTTAAAAATAGTGTAGATGAGGACTCTATAGCATCTGTTGTATCAAGATGGACTCATATTCCTGTGAATAAAATGTTACAGAGTGAACAGGCAAAAATTCTTCATGTTGAGGATGAGTTAAATAAAACTGTTATCGGTCAGTCTCGTGCTACTCATGCAGTTTCACGTGCTATTAAGAGAAATAAAGCTGGACTTAGTGATGTAAACTCTCCAATAGGAAGTTTTTTATTTTTAGGACCAACGGGTGTAGGTAAAACACAGACAGCGAAAACTCTAGCACAGTTTCTTTTTGACTCAGAAGATGCACTCATAAGACTTGATATGAGTGAGTATATGGAGAAACACTCAGTATCTCGTTTAGTAGGTGCAGCTCCTGGATATGTTGGATATGAAGAGGGTGGACAACTTACGGAAGCAGTTAGACGTAAACCTTATAGTGTCGTTCTCTTCGATGAGGTAGAAAAAGCACATCCAGATGTGTTTAACATGCTACTTCAAGTTTTAGATGATGGGCGTTTAACAGATAACAAGGGTGTAACAGTTGATTTTTCAAATACGATTATCATTTTAACATCAAATATCGCGAGTGATAAGATCATCAACCATGCTGGAGATGAGAATCTTGATGAGATGGTTATGGGTGAGTTAAAACAAGCGTTTAAACCAGAGTTTTTAAATAGACTCGATGATGTAGTTATCTTTAATGCCCTTGCACAAGAGGAGATTGTAAATATCGTAGATATATTCTTTAACGACATTGCGAAGAAAGTAAAAGATCGTGACATTACATTGACTCTAAGCCCTGAAGCGAAAGTTTACATAGCAGAGGCTGGGTTCGATCCTATCTATGGTGCTAGACCACTTAAACGTGCTCTGTATGAGATAGTAGAGGATAGATTAGCAGACCTAATCTTAGAAGGAAAAATAGTTGAAGGAACAAATGTTGAGTTTGCTATGAAAGATTCTGAGATAGAAGTAAATCTATCTTAATCTTTTAGCCTCTCTAAATGTTTAGTGATTGGCTCAGGTTTACCGATAAAGTAACCCTGAGCATAATCAACACCAAGTTCTGTAACAACTTTTAAAATCTCTTCTGATGAAACAAACTCTGCAATAGTCTCTACATGCAGTTTCTTCGCTAAATCCACAATAGTTTCAACCATAATTCTAGAGTTCTGATTTCTATCAATATCAGAGATAAGTGAAGCATCTATCTTGATATAATCGACTGGAAGATTGAGGATATGAGAGAAGTTTGCATACCCTGAACCAAAGTCATCAAGTGCTATTTTAATACCAAAAGAGCGAACTTTCATACAAAAATCATAGACAATCTCGTAGTTGTCAAAATCCTCTGTCTCTAGTAATTCTACTGTAAGTAAATTATTATAATCATAGTTATTTAAAATATCAAAAAAGTATTTCATAGTAAGATCATTATTTATATCAGATAGAGAGATATTAATAGAACATGGAATCTTATGCTCTGAGATAACCTTTAAAGTATTTTGAATGACTGCTCGTGTGATTTTGTAGTAAACACGATTTGCTTTGGCAACATTTAAGAAGTTAAATGGTGGAATTATTTTTCCATTTTCATCTTCTAGTCGTATTAGAGACTCATATTTAGTAGCACGAGAAGAGTCCTGAATCGGTAAAATAGGTTGAAAGAAAGAGAGTAGAGCTTCTCTTTTAAAAGCACTCAGTAACTTTTTATGACACTCAATATCTTCTTGATGAATTTTTTCTAACTCTTTATCTTCATTGAAAATTGAGAGTTGAATATTTCTTTTTTTCGCATCTTTAAGAGCCATGTCTGTGTATGCAAGCATCTTTTTATTACCACTGTATGAGATACCTGCACTCATTAGAAATTGAAAAGATTTTCCTTCATAGTAAAAGTGTTCTGCTTTATAGTTTTTCAATATTTTTTCAATACTTTGAATAAATATATTTGTAATATTTTGATTGTTGTTGAGGTTTGTACAGACTATACAAAATTCATCACCACCGATATGGTAGAGTAAAAGGTCATCATCTTTTATCTGCTCTTTTAAAAACTCTGCTGTTAATCCAAGTGCAACATTACCAATCTCTTCTCCATAAATATCATTAAAAGATTGAAATTTATCTATATTTAAAATAGCCATTTTACTAAATTGATACGTTTTTATATCTTCTAAAAGTTTATTTCTATTTGGTAGACCACTTAAAAAAGAGGTATAGATTTTATCATGAAGCTCTTTACTCTTTCTTGCGATCTCTTCTTCTAAATCATCATTATATTTTAGGAGTTGAGATTGTGCATTTTTAAGATCTTTTTCTGCATTCTTAGTTCTTTTGAGTTGAAGTTTAAGTCGAGAATTTAATCCTGAAAATGTGTAAATAGCATAGAGAATAAGAAGAAAAGCGATTAAAAATGAGAAAATTAAAATTTTTCTACTATGATTGTTATTCTCTTCTATGGTTAAAATATCTCTGTAAAGTTGTGCATTAGCATAATCAATAAGTGTCTGTGTATCTTTAGAAAAAGTAACAGTAATGGCATTAAAACCTATAAGTGCATCCTCAATGTCAAGAGTGTCTTTTAACTCTAGTGCATCGAAAAGAGATTTTTGAACTAAGGCATAAGCACGAACTCTTTTCTTTATTTTTGAGAGAGTCTCTTTAAAGTGTAGTGATCGTTTAGGATGTTTTGAAACAAATTTGTCGAGTTTAACTACATCATCATTTATCTCCTCTGCATAGCTTTTGTCAATTTTAACTCTATCTGTATTGTCAAGAACAAGAACTTGCAGTATATTGCTCTGGTTTTTCTTAATATCGTAGTTGAGTTTATGAGAGAGATAGTTAAAACTTATTTGATCGTGACTTAGGTATTTTAACATTTTATTATTTGTTTCAATATTTTGATAACTCAATATAAGAGGTATAAGTAAAAAAAGAAAACTTATTAAAAATGTCAAATAGACTTTAGTTTGTGCTTTCATCATAATACTCTTAAAATCTTGCTTCTAAACTGAGAGAAAGAATACTCTGAGTAGCATCTTTTTTGGCAGGTTCTCCAAAATGCCAGCCACTTCCGGTATAGTTTTCATGAATGTTAAGATATGAAAGTTTAGTGTTAAAATATTTATGGTACTTCCAAACGCCATAAACTTCATAAACAGGACCTCTAGTTGCAAGTTTGTTAAACATGTCTTCTGCTCCTTGTGTAGCACTAAACCAGTACTTACTACCATAGTTATACTCCGCACCTATATGCCATTTTTCATTAACATTATATTTTGTTCCAAGATATACAGAGTAACCATTTGTACTTAGCATCTCACCACTTGCATATGTTGAAGTAGTAAACCCTGCATCACCATTAGCAGTTAATCCATCTTCTTCATTACCAACGATTTGGTAATCATCTTGTTCTCCATTTGCATGAGGATTTGAGAGTGCAGTATGTACAAAAAGTGTAGTCTCTGTTTGCAAAACTTTTTCTATATCAAGTCCAAAACCAAAGGTAACCATCGTACCGAGGGTATGAGAATCAGATGAGTCTATATCTGGACCTAGATAGGGGTGTGCCTGTAGATCATGCATCATATTTACACCAAATGAGAGAAGAGATTTTCCTAAAAAGTTAAATTTTGTATCACTATAGAGTCCTACAATATCTGCATTGTCAATATTTTCTCTATTACATTGGTAAGGATAGAAGTTTGGTCGTAATGTATATGGTTTTGCTAGGATAAATCTAGCATAAGTATTTGACCCTAGTTTCTGAGTCCCTATCATCCCATATGTATTCATATCAAAAACAAGTGCTGGAAACATAGAGTTTCTTTTTTTATTTTGAGCATACTGCATAGGTGTTCCACCTGTAGTTGGCAAAATACCAAAAGAGAAAGTAAAAGTATAATCAGATTTATAATTAGGTGCATAGTCAAAGTAAGCACGATCAATATCAAATGCACTTCCTGATGTTCCTGTCTTAATATCCCTAGATAAGATACAAAGTCTTTGATGAGACTGTGATGAGTTCATATAGAGCATTCTTCCATAAAACTTTACATCATTAAAATCTACATTCATATTGAGACGAAATCTAATAGAAGAGGCAACATCAAAATCTTTTGAAAATTCATCTCGTCTCTGTTGACCATCAAGTGAGCTATCATGATTGTTGTAAATTAAAGTGTTTTCACCCTCAATTTGTCCAGTTTTGTACTTTAGTTTATCAAAGCGAAGTAGAAGTTCAGGAGAGAAATTTACTTTATCAAGAATTGACTTTTTTTCAATCTGTTCTATAATGGGCATTCTTTCATCTAAATCTTCTTGATGATAGAGCATCTCTTGTTTGAGTTTTTTAACTTCATCCTCAAGTTTTTGAATTTTATCATTAATATTTGAATTTGAAGCTAGTAAAATTAAAGGTAAAGATAAAAGCGAAATTTTTTTCATTATTATAATCCTGGTACTATAGGCTGTTCGGAATCTGCAGCATGCATGATAAGATACGTCCTAAGTTTTTGTAACTCTGTAGTTGAAAGTTTCTCTAACTTATATCTTTTCATATGTCTTTTAGATGAAAAAACACGTTCCCATTGAATGGATGCCTTACTCCCAGCTTGTAAATTAAGCTCTTTCGCAAGATCTGAAACGGACTGTGCTTGTGCTGATAGTGTTATCATAAGATATGAAATTAATGTTAAAATTATTCTTTTCATAGTCTTATTGTACATTTTATTTATTAAGAGAGTGTTAAGTCACTCCATAGATGAAAGAATAAAGTGTTTTAACAAACCTTTAAGCAATAATTTTGTATTATTTCGAACTTAATTTTAAATAAGGATATGTCGTGAAAAGAACATACCAACCCCATTCAACACCAAGAAAAAGAACTCACGGATTTAGAGCTCGTATGGCTACTAAAAACGGACGTAGAGTTTTAAACCGTCGTAGAGCTAAAGGTCGTAAAAGATTGACAGTTTAGGCGGATTTAACACACTGAAACTCCATAAAGAGTTTCAATATGTTTATAACAAGGGAAAAAATCAACACACTCATAGTGTGGTACTTTTTTACCTTCCTCAACAAAATATTCACAAAGTGGGCTTTACTGCTACTAAGAAATTAGGCAATGCAGTTAAACGCAATCGTGCTAAACGCAGAATGCGAGCAATTTTTCGTGAATACTCTTCAACCCTTAAAGATGGCTCTTATGTATTTGTTGCAAAAGTAGGACTCTTTGATACCTCTCATGAAAATTTACTAAAAGATTTTAAAAAAGTGCTTAAAAATGCGAAAACTTTTACTTAAACTATTATGGCTTTATCAGAAGTTTTTTACTCTGATTGGCTTCGGTTCATGTCGATATTACCCAACTTGTAGCGAATATGCACGATTAGAGTTTGAAAATAACTCACTTTCAAGTGCGTTTTACCACTCTTTTACTAGAATACTACGTTGTAATCAATTATTTGATGGAGGGATTGAGTATCCATTACTCGATAAACTTCGATGTAGACCTGAAAAACTAAGGGTTGAAACTATAAAATATTGGCTGGTTCCAGATAAAACGAACCGTTATTACATAATAAAAAATTTTTCATATAAAGGGTAATCTGTGTTAGACAAAATGTCACCAAACCAAAGATTAATAGTAGCTGTACTATTATCTGTAATTTTTTTCGTAGGGTATACAGCAATTTTTCCACCGGTAGAGCAAGAGGTAGCACAAAGTGCTAATAAAGTAGAGAGTACAACTACTCAAACAAAAACAGATGTGAATGTTGCAAATAGTGATGTTGGTCATCCCATATCTACTTCTGAAACAAGTAGTACAAACACTATCTTAACAGTTAAAAGTGCAAACTATATCTTAAAGATGGATACTCTCGGTCGTATATCATCTTTAGAATTATTACAAGATAAGTTTAGAGATAAAGAAGATCATCATGCACAACTTATCTCAGCTACAGGAACAAAACCACTTTACTTACGTTTTATGGACGAAAGTTTAAATAAAGAGGCTTCAACTGTTCCTTATGTAACAAGTGCAACAGAGATAATCTTAAACGATAACTCTAAAAAAGTAACATTAACTCAAAAATTATCATCATTAACGGTTTCAAAAGTAATCACTTTTTATATTGATGGGCATTATGATGTAGATATCTCTTTAAGTAAAGATAAGCGTTATTTCATCTATCTTGGACAGCGTCCTCGTGTTAATGAGAAAGAGCAGATGATGAGTGTAGTTGGTGATATGGTTTACACTGATGATGAGATTATGACGATCATTGCAGATGGTGATGCTGAAGGGCGTAAATCATTTACTGGTGTAGAGTTAATATCTTCATTCGATCAGTATACTGCTACTATTATGTATGGTTTTTCAAAAGATAGAAACATCATTATAGAACGTGATCGGGAAAGTAATCCTGTTACATATTTTGACGGTATGGAAAATATAAAATTTAGTGGTTATATAGGTGCAAAAGAGTATGCAACACTTCATGCTATTAATCCTGTTTTAACAAATGCTATTGAGTATGGTTGGTTTACTTTTGCAGCAAAACCACTATTTTCATTACTAATGTGGTTACATAGTATTTTAGGAAACTGGGGTTGGGCTATCATCGGTTTAACTGCTATTATTAGAATGGTTCTTTATCCTCTTACATATAAGGGTATGGTATCTATGCAGAAGATGAAAGATCTTGCACCTAAAATGAAAGAGCTTAAAGAGAAGTATAAAGGCGATCCACAACGTTTAAATGCAGCTACAATGGAAATGTACAAAAAACATGGAGCTAACCCTTTAGGTGGTTGTCTACCAATGCTTCTACAAATCCCTGTATTCTTTGCTATTTATCGTGTTCTTTTAAATGCGGTAGAGTTACAAGGAGCACCTTGGATTCTTTGGATACATGACCTTTCTCGTATGGATGCATACTATGTTTTACCTATTTTAATGGGTGCTTCAATGTTCCTACAACAACGTATGACACCAAGTAACTTTACAGACCCAATGCAAGAAAAAGTGATGAAATACTTACCAGTAATATTTACTTTCTTCTTTATAACTTTCCCTTCAGGATTAGTACTTTACTGGTTTGTAAATAACCTTTTCTCTATTGCTCAGCAATTTATTGTTAACCAACAATTTAAAAATGCAAAAGATGCAAAAGCAGCTATAAAAGAAGAGAAATAATCATGATTAAGATAGAAGCTTTAACACTCGAAATCGCCTATGTCGAAGCTGCTGAAAAATTAAACTGTTCCGTTACACAACTTCAAATTGAAGTTGTGCAGGTTCCAAGCAATGGATTTTTAGGAATGTTTAAAAAAAGTGCTATCATCGTTGCTATTCGCAAAGATGAAGAAGCTCCAGTTTCCGAGCCAAAGCAAGAAGAAGTTAAAAAACAAGAATTTAAAGAAGTAGAAAAAGTAACGAAAAAAGAGAGTAAGCCTAAAGCTAAGAAAGCAGCAGTCGTTAAAAAAGAGAAAGAGAGTGTAGCCACTCCTAGCGAAAAGCCAACTCATACAATTTTAAACGATACTATCATGCCAGCTTCATTTGTAAATGATCAAGATGATGATGAGGAAGATGACTTAGGTAGTGGGCTTGATTATACAGCTGACTATGATGATGAGTTCGATGAATCAATAGATATTCATGATGATGAAGAGGAGGAAGAAGTTATCTCTTCTGATATGCAGAGAATAGCTGATCAAGTTGAAGCTGAAGTAAATGAGCTCTTCACACTAACTTGCTTTAATATAGAAAAAATTGAGGTTAATGTTTATGATGCTCAAACACTTCTTATAGAGTTTAAAGGTGATGATGCTGCACTTCTTATAGGGAAAGAGGGTTATAGATATAAAGCACTCTCTTATATGCTATTTAACTGGATTAATTCAAAATATGAAGTTCAACTTCGTTTAGAAATTGCAGAATTTTTGAAAAATCAAGAAGAGTCTATATCTCGTTACTTAACAAATGTGTATGAAAATATAGATAGAGATGGTCGCGCACAAACTAAAATACTAGATGGTGTTTTAGTACAGATAGCTCTTAAAGAACTTAGAGATAGATATCCAAATAAGTATGTAGCTATTCGCTCAACTAGAGATGGACTTAAATATATAATCGTTAATGATTATAATAACTAAGAGATGAATGAGACTATATCTGCCATAGCAACTGCTAATGGCATAGGCTCAATCGCCATCATACGCATAAGTGGTGACAAAGCACTTCAAATCGCAACAACTCTCTCCAAAAAAGATAACTTCAAAACAAGATATGCAACACTCACAAATATTTACAATTCACAAAATGAACTTATTGATGAAGCTATTGTTATCTACTTTGAAGCACCATACTCCTTTACAGCTGAACATGTAGTAGAGATTCAGTGTCATGGTGGTTTTACAGTTGCACAGAGTATTTTAAAAGCTACACTTGAAGCAGGGGCTAGATTGGCAACTGCTGGAGAGTTCTCAAAACGAGCCTTTTTTAATGGTCGAATAGATTTAAGTGAAGCAGAAGCTATAGCGCAACTCATAGAAGCTAAAAGTGAAGATGCAGCAAAGATACTTGCTTCTCAGATGAAAGGTTCTCTAAAAACTTTTATCGAAGATGTCAGAGATGAAATCATTCATATATTGGCGTTTAGTGAGGTCAGTATTGATTATGCTGAAGAGGATTTACCTGAGGATTTAGTAGCTCAGATAAAAGCTAAACTTGATGAACTCTATGCACTTTTAAACAAAACACTTCAAGCTTCAAAATCTCGTGAGGGACTTATGCAAGGCTTTCGTGTAGCTATCATTGGAAAACCAAATGTTGGGAAAAGTTCACTTTTAAATGCCCTGTTAAATTTTGATAGAGCTATTGTAAGTGATATAGCTGGAACAACTCGTGATACTATTGAAGAGCAGGTCAAAATTGGGACACATTTAATTCGCATTGTAGATACAGCAGGAATCCGTGAAGCAAACGATGAGATAGAACGCATAGGAATTGAGCGATCTTTAGAGGCTATAGAGTCAGCAGATATAGTAGTAGCTCTATTTGATAACTCTCGAATATGTGATGATGAAGACTTAGAGATAGCGAGACTTATAGAGAAGTATAGAGACTCTAAAAATATGATCGTGATTAAAAATAAGGTAGATTTAGAGGAGAAATTTTCTCTTGCTAATCTGGCATTTGATCTTCACTTAAACTCAAAAGATGATGTAAGCTCTTTGGTAAATGCACTTGAAGAGATTATGAACAGAAGTAACTCTTCGGATGAAGTGATGCTTATATCTACTCGTCAGATAAATGCCGTGAGTGAAACTATGAAGAACATAGAAGAGGCATTTATTCCTTTAGAGGATCAAGAGTTAGAGATATTCTCATTTCACCTTAATGAAGCTGTTAAAGAGATGTCAAGCATAACGAGACCTTTTGAAAATGATGAGATGTTAGATAAGATGTTTGGTTCATTTTGTCTTGGAAAGTAGGGAGTTGATTTGAAATATATTGCAATAGATTTAGGGCTTAAAAGAATTGGTTTGGCTTACTCAGCACATAAAGATTTAGTAACACCACTTCAAGCTGTTATGCGAAAAAATCGTAATCAAGCCTCGGATGAAGTTCGTGCGATTATCAAAGAGTGGGAAGCTGATGCTGTTGTTATTGGTATACCTCTTGGTGGAAGTAGTGAAGATGAGATGCGAAGACGAATAGCACACTTTATGAACCTTGTTGATTTTAAGGGTGAAGTTTTTTATCAAGATGAAGCGGGTAGTTCTAAAGAAGCAGAATCATTAATGAAGGGTGAAATCAAACAGATACGAGATGGAAGAGTAGACTCTATTTCAGCCATGATAATTTTACAGCGATACTTATACTCAATCAAACAGAAATAATGAGACTTATTGGATTAGATATATTTCGCGGATATGCTCTATTTTTAATGGTACTTTTCCATTTTAGCTTTGATTTGAATAATTTTCACTATTTAGATCTAGATTTTAGACATGGAGATTTTTGGAAATACTTCCGTTATCTTATAGTAAGTATGTTTGTTTTTTCTGCGGGTATTAGTTTAAAACTAGCCAATCCAAACTCTATTAACTATAAAAAGCTTAAAAAAAGAGTAATCGTATTAGCATTAGCCTCCGCACTTGTAAGTATTGGGAGTTATACACAGTTTCCAAACACATGGATTTTCTTTGGTATCTTACACTTCTTTTTATTTGCTTCTATATTTGGACTGTTTTTTTTAAATTTTCCTAAAATATCTTTAGTTACAGGTGTGATAATAATCTTAGGATACAATTTTCATTTTTTAAGTACTCACTGGTTATTTACAATACTTCAGACACCTTTACAGCTTCCTCTAAGACATACAGAAGATCTGGCAAATGTAGTTCCATGGTTTGGAGTTTTTCTTTTAGGAATCACTTTTGCAAATTACAATCTGCATAAATTATTTTTTGATTTGAACTTTTTTAATAAGAAAAGTAAAATAAATAGTTTTTTTTCACTACTAGGAAAACATACATTAGTGATATATCTTATTCATCAGCCAATACTTTTTGGAGTTTTCTTTTTACTTAAAAGTATATAGAGACTATTTTCCCATTATAAAAAGATTGTTACTAGGGTGAGTTACTTCTGTAAAGCGCTCTTTTAACTCTCTATCAAATGTAAGTATAAATACGTTTGTATTTTGAAGTCTGGCGTTTATGAACTCGTCAAGTAAAACATCATCAGCTACATTTTTACCGTGGTCACATTTTATAAAGTTAAAACTATTAAGTGTCTTTCCATAGTCATAAAGATTCGCTTCCCACTCTGCACGTTTGAGATACAAAGAGTCAGGATTGGCTGCTAAAAAGATGTTTTCATCTTCAATCTCATACTTCTCAATTATGTCATTAAATATAGAGCTTATACTTGAAAAATTCTCAATATCCCAAAAAAGAAAGCTTTTTGATGCCTTACTTTTCTGCTTTTTGTTAATGAGTTTAAGTCTTTTTGTAATGTTAAAGCTACTATGTGCACTATCATTTGTAAAAAGAATAGCATTTTTAAGTTTCACTGCATCATCAGTAGAAAACCGAAGTATCTCTCCCATCTCTATGTAGAGATCTAAGTTCTCTAGTTCGCTCTCAGAAGAGCCTTTTTGATAGCGTTTGAGTTTTGAGAGTTTTGATTTTGAAAATAGAATGTGAACACCCATCTTCTCATGGTTAGCATAGGCCTGTTTTGTACGAAAAAATACATTTTTTGCCTCTACATTGTCAGGGAGTACTACACTTCCTCTGTACTTATGCTCAATGGAAATTTGCTGTTTATGAAGTGACAAGAGTTACATAACTCCAAAAAATTTAGCAGCATCTATCTCATCATCTGTTAAGTGCTCTTTTACAAAGTCTTCATGAGTCTCCATCATATGGATAACATGTTTTTTAGCATACTCAAACATGATTTTCTCAGCTTGTTTATCGTTAGCTATAAAACCTAAACCACTAAATTGGTACTGAGGCTCTTCTTGTTCTATACATAAAACATAACCATCACACTTCTCTTCTATCTCTTCTACAAGGTTTCTGTAGTTGATGTTAAACTCAGTCGCTTGCCAACCAATCTCTTCAAGCTCTTTACATGAAAACTCAGCAACTCCATCAGCTGTAGTGTCATCATAAGAGCATCGTGGCATATTAAGAGAAATCAACTCTTGCCAATTAGAAAAAGCTTTTATAAGAACTCTCTCATCATCTTCAACTATTTGATAGTTCTTTCCAAATAGATCTGCTATTTTCACAGGAGTTGGAGGGGTTAAAGCACTTACTGGCTGTGCAGAATACTTTCCACTAAAGATAAGAATCTCTTTTTCATCATAAGGTTCATACTTAACATCTCCATGTATTGTGATACCAAAAGTTTTGTGAGAGTTGATAGCTTGAATGATTTCAGACTTTTTTGCTGTAATTATCTCTTTAAATAGATTAAATTTTTTCATATTATTTCCTTGATATTCATAGTTTATTGGTGGTATTATACAGAGTATGAGTTTAAAGTAATTATTTTATTGAATCATATAAGCTAAAACTAATAATAGTTTTACCAAACTTTGAGTATAATGCCACAAATTTTTAAGCTTCTATTATGAGGGCTATAAAAAATTGCACTAGTGCAATGAGCTTTGCGCTGAGCAAAACCAAGCGTTAGCGTAGCCAGAGGAATTACTTCCTTTGGTGTGATTAAGTAGATGAAGGGTTCCCTTCATTTTATGAAATAAAATTAAGGAAATATAAATGGCATTAAATGTTTATTATGACAAAGACACAAGTTTAGACCTAATCAAAAGCAAAACAGTTGCAATGATCGGTTTTGGTTCTCAAGGACACGCACACGCAGAAAACTTAAGAGATAGTGG
>Ga0256826_1000397_pt1 | contig 26468 bp, 21 predicted proteins | sample CV79metaG_FD_185975 | JGI IMG/M metagenome (GOLD analysis project Ga0256826, IMG submission 185975) | Hydrothermal vent microbial communities from East Pacific Rise, Pacific Ocean - CV79 | ecosystem: Environmental > Aquatic > Marine > Hydrothermal vents | place: Pacific Ocean: East Pacific Rise...
AAATAAAAACACTAGGTATTTTCATAGATTACCAACTCTTAAATATAGAATAATAAATACGAAAAGTACAAGATTAGTCTGAACTAGTTTATTCAAAAATTAAATCAGCTCAATCATATAAACATATAAAAGAAAGACTAGTTTTGAATAATTACTTTTTGGGCTTGCAATACGCGTCCATCAATTTCTATAGTGTAAAAATAAATTCCACTTAAAAAACTATCAGTAGCAACTTTTATTGTTCCTTCTGTATTATAAATACTATTTTTCCCAATCAAGGACCCATTTTCTTGGTAAACATTAAGTGTAGCTTCTTTGAAAGTAGGCAAACTAAAATTGATATTAAAGTAGTTTGATGCAGGGTTTGGGTATGCAGAGGACACAACATAGGAGCTCAAATCATTAAATCCAACACCGCTTGGGTTATATATTAAGGTCACAAAATCTTCATCTTGTCCGTTTAACTTATTGAAAAATCTATACTGAACACTAGTTAAAAACTCATTTCCATCAATACCATTAGGGTTAAACTTGGCTACAAATCCATTGGCTCCTTCCAAAATTGTTTCTGAAGCAATAGTCACTCCATTGCCATCACTATTCATATCTTCCGGATTGTAATCAACACCGCCAAAGCTAAAATAATTTTCATGACCATCTTCCTGACTAATAATACTTTTCACCACACGAAAACTAACACTATTACTAGAATGGTTGTATAGGCTAACAGGATATTCGTTAATTTCAACCGGATCACAATCGATTAATATTTCTCTATTATAAAGAACTCCATCATTGGAATTAGAGGGTGTTAAGGACGTATTACTAAATGTATAATTTACGTAAACGGAGTCTAAAACTTTATCGTTATCGTCAACCGAAAGGAATGAAAAAACGATATGGCTGGTTTTAGTGATTCCACTAGGAATATACGAACCGAAGAAATAAGCTGAATCGGGTGTAGTAAACCCGTCTTCCAAAACCCAATAATCAGGTGTAATATCCTTATTAGGAGCTACATATTGAGTTAATGCATGAAACTCGCTAGATGTTCCAGCAGCTACATCTATAATTACCTTTTTAACCTTTAATTTAATAGCTTCACCTGAGATATTTTTGATAAATAAGGAATCTGTAGAGATTTTTTTACTAGTCTGGCTACCAACAGAATACATAAAAGCGCCGTTTTCAATTAGCTCTCCGTTGGCCTTATATATTTCCATTTTTTCGCTTTGAGCTTTCACGATGAATGAAGATGAAAACAAAAACAATAAGCTAATTAAGGATAATGATTTTTTCATGATTTTTTATTTAATGAGTTCAAGATTGTAAAAATATATAATTTCATACAAATAAAGGAAATAATTTTTCTCATTTGGCAATTTTGGCAAAAAATTACCAAAGCTATTTATTGCCTAAAATAAAAAGACAAAGGATGCAATTATTTTTGCACCCTCCATCCTATTATCTTTTTATAAAAGAAATTATTTTATAATTATTTTATTGGTTTTTGTAGATTGATTGGTAGATTCTAATCGGTAAACATAAACTCCTTTAGCTAAAGAAGATACATCCAACTTAAGGATACCTGAAGTTGAGTTAACTTCTTTTTGAATCACTATTTCTCCAATAGAATTATATATTTTTAAATAAGTTCCAGATATTTTTTCTAAATCATATTGAATGAACAAACTTGATGTAGCCGGATTAGGAAAAGCATTAACAATGGCATTCTCATCAATATTATTGATTCCGGTACCCGATCCACCATTAAACATAATCATAAAAGAAGTTGTATCATTCAAATCATCTACATTATAAAAGGTATATCGAATAATAGAAGTACCAATATGATCATGAGGATGATAATGTCCTGTAAATAAACCTTCGTTCCCAACATTGGTATTAGCCGGAACAAAATAATCGCGCGATGTTTCATTAACACCGGCGGGGAAGCAACTTCCTAATGCGCAGAAAGAATACTCTGCGCCATTCACCAAACTGACAGCTTCCATTCTCATTCTAATATTTAAATCACTTGTAGAATTATTCATAACAAAATACTCATCAGAAACGGTTTCGAAAGCAGAAAAATCACTTACTTCAACCTCAATAGTTTCTCCGTTCATAATTCTCACATCGCTGTCAGTTAACATCAATAATGAGCTTCCATTAAAAGAGATTTTGAATGATATAGTATCATCAGTATTGTCAACATTATAAAAGGTATATTTAATTACAGAAGTACCAATATGATCATGTGGATGATAATGACCTGTAAACACACCATTTCCTGTAACAGTAGTCTCTGCAGTAACTAAAAAGTCGCTTGCTGTTTCGGTTATGTTTGGGGGATAGCATCCACCAAGAGCACAAAACGAAAACTCTGCTCCAGTAACCAAACTCATGGACTCCATTCTCATTCTTACATTTACATCAGTAGTAGAATTATTTCTAAGGAAATACTCCTCCGATACAGTTTCAAAAGCAGAAAGATCGGTAACCATTACCTCTATAGTTTGACCATTTTCAATAGGCGAACCATCACCACTTAACATTTGAAAAGACCCTTGAGCCAATAACAAAGTTACTTGCAAAAGAATAGCATTAATAAGTATTAATTTTTTCATGTGTATAATTATTTAAGTTTATATTCCATTTTTCGGCTGTAAAAGTAGACAAAAAAGAATTATTATAGGTTGCCTAATAAAAAAATATTCTTAATGTGCCTAATTCTTTAGTAAATATTTTACAAAGATTGCTTTTGTTTTTAATATTTTTTATCTTTGACCTTTAATTTTATGAATTATTTAACAAATAGGAAAATGAAAAAAAATCTCTCAATCCTCTTGCTATTATTAATAGTTGGAATTTGGTCTGCACAAGCACAACGAGCAATGAAGAGCAATATTACAAGAAATATTGTTGTTGTTGAAAATAAAGGTGGTACGTGGTGACCTTATTGTCCGAGCGCTGTACGAGGCACTCACGACTTAGTAACAAATGGTGATCCTGTTGCTATTATTGCAAATCATAATGGAGATGCTTATACAAATGAGTATTCAACTGCAAGGAATAATTTTTATCCTTCGTCAGGAAGTCCAACCGTCTATTTTGATGGCATTGTAACAATGATAGGTGCAAGTGGAGATATGTATCCTGCTTATGCTGCTAAAGTTGCACAAAGAATGAACCTTAGTACACCATTTGATATAGATTTTACATACACACATAACGAAGACAATAATTATACTGCAACTATTGATATTTCAAAGGTTGGAGATTATAATGATGATGTACAATTATATGTATTTATTACAGAATCAAATATTGAGCTTAGCTCCTCATGGGGAGGATTAACAACAATTCACTATGTAAATCGTCAGATGGTTCCCGACCAGTTTGGTTTGGCGCTAGACTTTTCAAATGGAAATGATATTGTTGAAGAAATTAATTTTGATTTAGATGCCGGTTTAAACCCCGACGATTGCGAAATAGTTGTTGCTGTTCAAAATAACACGACTAAGGAAATTTTTAACGGAGCAATGATACCTATGTTGCAACCCGAATTTGAAAATGATGCTATCATTACAGAAATTTTATTTCCTACAGAAACTGCATGCAATGGTGAAGTAAGCCCAAGAATAGAAGTTAAAAATTATGGCTCAGAAATGCTTACTGATTTAGACATTGAATACACAATAAATGATGGCGAAATGGCTAGTTATCATTGGACAGGTGAACTTGGTTTTACGCAAAAAGAAACTGTTGTTTTACCAGGATTAGAGTATAGTGGAGTTGAAACAAATACCCTTAATATAAGCTTAACGAATCCAAACGGAGTGCCAGACGAAAATCCAGAAGATAATTCTGCAGATACAGAATTTGGTACTGCGGTAGAAACATCTACAGCAATTAGTATGGAATTATTTGTTGGTTCATCTATGGCTTATCAAATTTCATGGGCTTTAAAAAATGGAAGTGGTGATATTTTAGCAGAAGGAAGTGGTTACTCCAATAATACATTAGTTGAAATGGATTTACCTGTTGAGACTACCGATTGTTATGATTTCTTCCTTTATGATTCAGGAGGGAATGGCTTTTCTGCAGGGGGCTATTTAAGATTAGACGATAATGGTGAAACATTTGCTTTTATCAGCGACGAACTGGAAGACGTATATAATGTTACTTTTCATGCAGATTTAGATATGGGAATTGATGAAATTACAAACGATTTGATTTCAGTTTATCCAAACCCAGCAAATAATTCCGCTGTCATTAACTATTATATTGAACATAAATCAATGGTAAAAATTAATGTTTACTCAATCAGTGGAGCTTTAGTTTATGATACACCCGTTGAAATACAAAATATCGGTGAGCAAAATATCCAAATAAATACGTCTTCATTTGAAGAAGGTATTTACTTGATAAATATGAAGATAGATGACACAGTCATCACAAAAAAAATGACTGTTTTAAAATAATTACTGATTTACAATCGAAAAAAGGCTGATTATCATTATGATAGGCAGCCTTTTTCCTTTTTTAATTAAAATGCAAAAATCTTTTGTAAATATTTTAATAAGTACTATGTAGTTTTGAAAATATTTATACTTTTGTAATTCATTAAAACAAAACTTTATGCAAAAGAGATTTACATTTATTGCCATTTTAATGTTTGGTATGGCATTTCAAATATTTTCACAAACAATAGTAGGGACAGATCCCGAAGATAAAAACGTTGTTTTAGAAGAGTTTACAGGTATTCACTGCGTATATTGTCCAGAAGGTCATGCCATAGCGCAAGCCATATACGATGCTCATCCCGATGACGTAGTTCTTATTAATATTCATACAGGGAGTTATGCCAGTCCTGGATCAGGGGAACCTGATTTCAGAACTCCATGGGGAAGCGCAATTGCAGCACAATCCGGATTAATAGGTTACCCAGCCGGAACAGTAAATCGCCATTTATTTCCAGGTTGGTCGCAAGGATCTGGAACAGCCATGAGCAGAGGTCAATGGAATGGTGCAGCAAATCAAATAATGGCAACACCTAGCTATTTAAATGTTGGTGCTGTAGCAACAATTACTCCTTCAACCAGAGAACTTTCGGTTGACGTAGAAGTTTATTATACAGGAGACAGTCCGGAAGCAACTAATTATTTGAATGTAGCGATTTTACAAAACGATATATTGGGTCCTCAAACCGGAGGTGGTTCCGGTAATAATTACCATCATATGCATATGCTTCGCCATTTGCTTACCGATCAATGGGGAGTTGAAATAAATCAAACTACTGAAGGCAGCTTGTATTCTACTACTTTAACTTACACAATTCCTGAAGATTATAATGATGTTGCGGTTATATTAGATGATCTTGATATTGTTGCATTTGTATCGGAAACTCATCAAGAAGTTGTGAGTGGTACCATGGCAGTATTTGCAGCTTCCAGCGATTATGATGTTGCTGTTTCTGAGGTACTTTTTCCAACTTCACAAGCATGCGATGGTGAACTTAGCCCAAGAATTAAAGTTAAAAACTATGGCGGAGAAACACTAACAAGCTTGGATATTGAATACGCTATAAATGATGGTGATGTTGCAGTATATCATTGGACAGGAGAGTTACATTATCCTGCTTCTGAAATAGTTGAGCTTCCTCCAATAGAATATTCAGGTGTTGAAACTAATGATCTTGTAATTACTTTAGGTAATCCTAATGGAGAAGAAGACGAGAATCCTGAGGATAATACTTCTGATGTAGAGTTTGGAACAGCAGCCGAAACATCAACTACAGTTAGCATGGAACTTTTTGTAGGTGCATCAATGGCTTACCAAATTTCTTGGGAATTAAAAAACGGCAGTGGAGAAGTAATTGCAGAAGGCAGTGGATACTCTAATAATACATTGGTTGAAGTGGACCTCCCAACAGAAACTACCGATTGTTATGATTTCTTTCTTTATGATTCCGGGGAAAATGGTTTTTCAGCCGGCGGTTATTTAAAACTATATGATGATGGTGAGTTATTTGCCTATGTAAGTGATGAACTACAAGATGTTTATAATATCACTTTCCACGCTGATTTGGGGATGGGAATTAATGAAATAACAAATAAGGAAATTCTCGTTTATCCAAACCCAGTAAACAATTTGGCAAATATTAGCTATTCACTAGAACAAAAATCAACAGTAGCTATTGATATTTATTCGCTAAGTGGAACTTTAGTTTATGAAACACCAATAAAAACACAAAATATAGGTGAGCAAAATATTCAAATAAATACTACATCATTTGAAGAAGGTATTTATTTTGTTACACTAAATATTAATGGATCCACTGTTATAAAGAAACTTACAGTAATTAAGTAAATTCATTTAAATATATAGAGAGAAGAGGCTGTTATTAATAATAACAGCCTCTCTTTTTTTTATAATACAAAAATTTACTTTCGTAAATATTTTAATAAGTGTTATGATGTTTGAAAAATATTTATACTTTTGTCATTCACTAAAATTAAAAAACCATGATAAGAAAAATGACTCTTGTATCCGTATTAATTATTTTAAGTGTATTTGGTTTCAGCCAAACTCAAAGAAAGGTATTATGGGAAGAATTTACGAGTGGTAGCTGTGGCCCATGCGCAGGAGTAAACCCACAAATGACTGCATATTGGAATAATAACCCGGATGTTGTTGTAGGAATTCAATACCATATGAGTTGGCCAGCATCTAACGACCCAATGTATTTGAATAATCCTGGTGATAATAATTCCAGAAGAGGTGTTTATGGAGTAAACAGCATTCCATTTGCAGCAATAGACGGAAATAGATTTGCTGATAATGTTGGCAGTGTTCAAACAATTATAAACATTGTTCAAGATGCTTATGATAATGATCCTTCAAGTTTTGATTTAAAACTTCAGTATGAATTAAATGATAGTGAAGACCAATTAACAGTAACTGCAATGATTACTGCGACTGAACAAGTTTCGGACCTAAACTCAAGATTATATCTACCAGTTATAGAAAAACATATTCATCTATCGAGCCCACAACCTAATGGAGAACAAGATTTTTATAATGTATTAAAAGCACTTGTACCATCTTCAAGCGGTACTTCATTACCATCTGACTGGGAAGTAAATGATTATATGATATTTCAATACACTTGGGATGTTTATGGGTATTATGATATTAATGAAGTAGGTCTGATTGGATTTATTCAAAATGTAGGTAGTACCAAGGAAGTTGACCAAGCTGCATATGGTTCAACAACAGCAATATCACCAAATTATGCAAACGATGCTGCCATTTTAGATATAAAAACGCCTCAAGTTCTTTGTAATAATAGCGTAAGTCCTACTATTACAATTCGTAACCAAGGAAGTGACATCTTGACCTCAGCTACCATTCATTATTCCATTAATGACGAAGACTACCAAGTTTACGAATGGAGTGGAAGTTTAGGATTTTTAGAGTCAGCCACCATAGACCTTCCAGAAATATCATATTCTGCAGCAAGTTCATATTCAATTAATATATCAGTTATTGATCCTAATAATGTAGCTGACGAATATTTAAAAAACAATGAGATGACCACCCTAATCTACCAATCTGCATACTTGCCACAAAATTGTAAAGTAGCCATTTTAACAGATGAACATCCCGAAGAAACAACATGGGATATTAAAGATAGTGATGGAACCATAATAGCCTCAGGAGGCCCCTACTCTATTTCAAGTATTTTTATTGAAGACTTTACTTGGCCACAAAACGATTGTTACACATTTAGTATATACGATGCCGGCGGAAACGGAATGGATGGTGGTTTCTATAAAATAACCAATTCAAACACTCAAGTAATTTGGGAAGGTGATACAGATTTTGGATTTGTTGGGACTGCCGAATTTTCATATGATGATGTAATGGATGTTAATCAGTTACCTATTGATGGCTATATGCAAGTATATCCAAATCCTATTATTGAAAATGCATTTGTAGAATTTAGCCTTCTTGAGCAAAGCACAGTTTCTATAGCGCTGTATAACGTATTAGGCAAAAAAATAATTCAATTATATAACGGTAAAATGCAAGCAGGAAAACAAGTATTACCTATCAATGCTGAACAACTGGATAACGGAGTTTACTTTATCAATATTGAAATTGACGGAAAAATCATGAGTGAAAAAGTAAGCATTATTAAATAAGCTTCTACAAAATTTCAATAATTAATAATATTGAAAGGCTATCTTTAAAGATAGTCTTTCTTTTTTTTTCATCATTTTTTCCTATCTTTATACTTATTAAAACATTGAACTATGGAAAATACAATATACCCTTTAGAGTTTAAACCCATTTTTAGAGAAAAGATATGGGGAGGTCAAAAAATAAAAAATCATTATCAATTTGATATCGGCGAATTAAAAAACTGTGGAGAACTATGGAGTTTATCGGGATATCCGGAAGAACAAAGCACAGTTTCCAATGGTTTCTTAGCAGGCAATGAGTTAAATGAGCTGGTAGAGATCTATATGGATGATTTAGTGGGAGAAGCCATTTATGAGAAGTATCAAAATGTATTTCCTATTTTAGTTAAAATACTTGATGCACAGGATTGGTTGTCCATACAAGTTCATCCGGATGATAAACTAGCACAAAAACGTGGATTAGGCGGAGGAAAAACTGAGATGTGGTATATTTTAGATGCAGATCCCAAATCGCAACTGATAGCAGGGTTTAATCAAAAAGTTAACGAACATAGTTATTTACGCAAAATTGATGAGCAAAAGTTAGCCGAAATCATGAATTTTATTGACGTGAAAAAAGATGATGTTTTTTATATGCCCAGTGGAAGAGTTCATGCTTTGGGGCCAGGCATACTACTAGCCGAAATTCAACAGACATCAGACACTACTTACCGAATATACGATTGGGAAAGAGTAGATAAAGATGGGAATGGTAGAGATTTGCATTTAAAAGAAGCAATGGAAGCTATTGATTTTGAATTACACAAAAACTATAAAACAGAATACGAAAAAGAGATTAATAAAACCAACGAAATTGTAAATACTCCTTTCTTTACAACTAATCTTATTATTTTAAATAAAGCCATCAAGAAAGACTATAGCCAACTTGACAGCTTTGTTATTCTGTTAGGAATCCAAGGTGAATTTGAATATAAGGACAAACAAGGCCATTCCGGTAAAATAAAAGCAGGAGAATCGCTCCTCATTCCAGCTTTACAAGATGGAATAAGCATATTCCCTAAAGGCGAGTGTAAAATACTGGAAGTATATATAATCATGTAATACACAGTATTATATAAAAACAAAACTATTGTAGAAGACTAATAAGCTTTCTTCCAAGCTTTATAATCTTTATGGCTTTCATCATAAATATCTAAGAAGGCATTCTTCCAATAATCCTTTATTTTTCTTCCTTTCCCTTTAGCTCTCATGGGCTCGGCTAATAATACTTTTCCCGTTTTTATATCGAAAAAGGTAATCCAAACAGAAGCATATTTCTCTGAAGAGTTTAAAGCCTCCACTACATAGATTAAACCCAATCCTGTTTTATTATAATCTGCAAATTGAAGAATATAATTATTAATCTGCTTGCGTTCCAAATGGTATTCACCCTGAATCATCAACTCCTTTGGGTCAATATTTGCGTTTCTTACATTCACCATAGTATCATAATATACTTCTTTCTTTTTATAGGGATGCCCAATATCTATTTTATACTCATCAGTCATAAAAATATTGTTCCAATAAGGAAATTGCACTTCTATAAGCTCTTCAGAAGTAGGGAATTTCTTTTGCCCTATACATTTTGTCAAAGAAAAATCGAGACCATAAAATGTAACGGTTTTTGTTTGAAATATATCAATAGTCCCCTGTGACCAAGATATAGTAAACGATAAAAGAAAGATGCTGATAATAAATGATTTCATAAATTTTATTTTTAATAATTTTTTAATGATGATATTAAAAATGGTATCCTATTTGAACAACATAACGGAATCCCATACCAAAAGAGTCGAACTTTCCACCGGTATTAATAGCACCCAAATCAACGAAACTCTCTAACCAAGGATATTTATTCAATATTTGATCTTTCAAATATTGATAAGACCCGTCTTCATCATCAATACCAAGTTCACCTGTTAAGTTTATTTTAGCATTATAATAAGAAACACTAGGTCCTACTAAAATTAAATCCACAGTCATTTTATCCCAAAATAAGAACTGATAGCCCAGTTCCATTCCTAAACTTGCCATTTTAAATGAAGCGTCAATACTAATATCATTTTTAACATCGTTATTATCTATCAATCTGATTTTTGAATCGAATGCATATTGATAATAAGTTAAATATGGACCTATATAAATTCCGTCAGGTGCATTTCGTTTGTTTCTTTTCTTTAAGTAAAAACGATAGTCAATGGCCGTAGTAAAACCAACCCTATTTCCATGTTCTACATAGGACACTTCAAGGGAATCGTTATTTAAAAACTGAGGAAATAATAACAATCCTGCATTAATGGACATACTTTGATTTTCTTTTAAAATTCTTTCGTAACCAAAAGTAAGATTTGTTGCATTGATTAGCAATGGGGTAATATTCCATCTAATAATATTCTTTTTTTGTTTAGTCTCTTGAGCAATTTGAGTAGTATCTTGAGCAAAAAGCCCGTAAGTAAACAACATTAGGAATAGAAGAGTAATTTTTTTCATAAGTTATGTTTCTTTTTTATTATGAGTAAAATAATAAAGGATTTGGTAGAAAATTTTCAATATAGAAAGAGCACAATCCTCCATCCTATTTTAATAAGATAATTCCCAAAGATAGAAAAATCAAGTATCTTAAGCCTTAATAAGGAAATAATTAACTCTTATGAGTTTTTGAGAACTTCGCCAATGTCGCTCATGATTTTTCTTGATAAATTTTCGGCAGTATTTAATGAATTGCTCTCCGAGTATATGCGGATAATAGCTTCGGTATTTGATTTTCTTAAATGTACCCATCCTTCTTCAAAATCTATCTTTACACCATCCACAGTTGTAACTTCTTCTTTTTTATACTTTTCAGCAATACTTCTCAATATAGCATCAACATCCATCTCGGGCTCTAAGTTGATTCTGTTTTTAGAAATAAAATACTCAGGATAAGAAGACCTGATATTACTAACAGGTTCTTGTCGTTCTGCCATTAAACTTAAAAATAATGCAATGCCTACTAAAGAATCTCTACCATAGTGCAATTCCGGCAATATGACTCCTCCATTTCCTTCACCACCAATTACAGCATGAGAGGCTTTCATTTTTTCCACAACATTTACTTCGCCAACTGCCGACGCCTGATATTCAACATTATATCTTTTTGAAACATCTCTCAAAGCTCTGGTACTACTTAGATTAGATACCGTATTACCTTTTTTCTTAGAAAGAACATAATCAGCCACTGCAACCAATGTATATTCTTCGCCAAACATGCTTCCGTTTTCCGAAACAATTGCTAATCTATCTACATCAGGGTCTACTACAAATCCCACATCGGCTTTTTCCTTAACAACCACATTTGATATTGTAGATAGATTTTCGGGTAATGGCTCCGGATTATGAGGGAAAATTCCTGTAGGTTCATCAAATAAAGGAATAATATTGTTAACCCCGAGAGCTTTCAATAATACAGGAATTGAAATTCCACCTGTAGAATTCACAGCATCAAAAGCAACTTTAAACTTAGCCTTTTTAATTGCCGCAGTATTTACGATATCTAATTGAAGTATTTTCTGAATATGCTTTTCTATTTGCGAATTGTCATTGGTAATACTTCCCAAATGATCAATATCTTTAAAGATTACATCTCCTTTATCAATAGCTTTTAAGAGGGATTGTCCCTGAGAAGCCGAAATAAATTCACCTTTACCATTCAAAAGTTTCAGGGCATTCCATTGCTTAGGATTGTGGCTGGCAGTTAGGATAATACCTCCCTGAGCTTTTGTATCTACTACAGCCATTTCTACTGTTGGGGTAGTACTTAAACCCAGATTAATTACTTCAACACCCATTGCCACAAGAGTCTGATTTACTAGCGATTCAACCATTTCTCCACTGAGTCTGGCATCTCGTCCAACCACTATTTTTATCTTCTCCATAGAAGACTCCTGATAAATAAAGCTTGCAAAAGCCGATGCAAATCCAATAATATCAACCGGAGTTAGCCCTTCTCCTTCTTTACCGCCAATTGTTCCCCTAAATCCGGAAATTGATTTGATGAGTGTCATAACCTAATATTTTTTTATTCTGCGTTAATTTTTGACAAAAATAATATAATTATAGATTATCACTCTCAAAATTTCTAATTTTGCCACATAATATTTATTTTATGGATGATAATTTTGATCAGCTTTCAGAAGAGGAGCTAAATGAATTAAAGAATAAGTTTTTTCAAATGCTTAATTCGGGGAATAGCTTATATTTTGACGTGGATGATTACGATCAATTGATAGATCATTTTTTTGAAACTGAAGATACTCCAAATATAGAGGCAGCTATTAATTTGGCACTTGAACAACATCCCGGTAATTATGAATTCTTATTAAAAAAAGCACATTTATTTGCTATGCATGGAAAAGATGAGCAAGGATTAAAAATACTCGATGACATAGCAAGTTTTGGAGCCGATCCTGATTATTTCATGATAAGGGGAACCATTCTAAGCAACCTCCAGAAGTACAGAGAAGCTATTGAAGAATACAGTAAAGCCATTACTCAAGGTCAGGATTTAGAAGAAGTTTATTCTAATATTGCTTTTGAATACGAAAATCTGGAACAGTTTGACAAAGCTATTGAATTCCTAACTAAGGCACTAAATATCAATCCAAAAAACGAAACTACACTCAACGAAATAGGAATCTGTTTTGAAATGAGCAATCAATCGGAAAAATCAATAGTATATTTTGATCAATTTCTTGACAAGCACCCCTATTCCAGATCTGCATGGTTTAATCTAGCTATTGCTTATAACAGCATTGGTAAAAACATGAAGGCAATAAATGCCTATGAATATTCATTGGCAATTGACGAAAACCAAGCCAGTGCATTATTCAATATTGCTAATATTTATGCTGGAATGGAACAACATAAAAAAGCCATAGTATACTATAAAGATACACTCCAACAAGAATCTCCCGATGCTATTACATACTATTACATGGGGGAATCCTACGAAAAACTTGATCATTACGATGACGCCTTACAAAGCTATATGAAATCCCATGAGCTCAACTCGGACTTTCATGAACCCATTCTTGGCTTGGCTCGATGCAATTATATGATAGGAGATGAAGAAGAGGCCTTTCGTTATATAAACAAAGCTGTAGATTTAGAAGAGCCATTTCCATTATTTTGGAGTATTAGAGCATTAAAATTGGATGAGCATGGTTTTTTTAAAATGGCTCATTTAGCTATATCACAGTTGGTAAAAAAATACCCTGAAGAATTAATGTACCCCATTAATTTAGCTGTTTTATTAAGCAGTCATAACATGCATCAATCCATTAATATACTAAAGGATGCTCAAGTCAAATTTAAATCGTCAAATCAATTAGCTATTTTACTATTTTTACTTGGTATTTACCAAATTCATGCCGGTGAAAACAAACTTGGCCTTAAAAATTTTGAGGATGCTATTAACTTAAATATAGATGATTTTCAAAATCCTATCATTCAGAGTGAAATTAGCAATATTGATCAGGAGGATTTATTAAAATTACTAAATAACTATAATCTTCTTTAATGGTATTATCATTTTTTGTAACTTAGATAATCAAACCATACTGTCAAATCAACAAATGATTCACTTTTTACTTACAAAGTTAAATAGGAAACTTGGAAGATTGATATATTTATAAAAAACACATAGATGAAAGAATTTATTAGCTTATTTATAAAAGGAATGGCCATGGGTGCTGCTAATGTAATCCCTGGTGTTTCGGGTGGAACCATAGCACTAATAACCGGTATTTTCGAGAGATTAATAAATGCCATAAAATCCTTTAACCTGCTAGCCCTAAAACTTCTTTTCACAGGAAAAATTAAAGAATTCATTCAGCATACTGACCTATATTTTCTTCTAGCTATTTTCTCAGGAATTGGGGCTTCAATAATATCGGTAGCCAAACTTTTTGCTTTCCTATTTGAATTTTATCCAATATATATTTGGTCTTTCTTTTTTGGGCTTATATTAGCTTCTGTCATTTTTGTGGGAAAAACAGTTGAAAAATGGAATTTAAGAGTTATCATATCATTTATTATTGGTGCATCTACAGCTTTAAGTATTACACTGTTAACTCCAGCTACTCAGGATGATAGTTTTTTTTATTTACTTTTATGCGGAGTTGTTGCTATTTGTAGCATGATACTTCCGGGGCTTTCGGGTTCCTTTGTTTTAATTCTTATGGGCAACTATCAGTTGGTAATGATTGATGCTGTGAATGGCTTAAGAATAGATATTTTATTACCTGTTGCAATTGGTGCCGCCGGAGGTTTATTAGGTTTTTCTTATATTCTTTCATGGGTTTTCAAAAAATACAAAAATGAAACTATTAGCATTTTAACAGGATTTATTTTGGGTTCCTTAGGAATTATTTGGCCTTGGAAAAATGCTATTATCGAGCATTTTGGAGACAAAGAGAAAGTGATGGGATATAGCTATTATTTACCTCAAATTGACCAAGGTTTTATTATAGCAATTACTCTAATTATACTCGGTTTTATCAGTATTTGGCTGCTTGAAAAAACAGCAGAAAAAAGTGATGATAACTAAACATTTGTTTGTTCATTACTTTCATATTGATTGAAAATAAAGAATAAATTTTTACTATTTTTGGTATCAATTATAACACAAACACCATAATAAACCAATCATTATTCTGTTCTTTTTTTAAGGGAGTAGGAATTATTATGGGGAAGATGCGTAAACTAACAATAGGATTCATTTTATTTTTAATATCCATCAATGTGCTAAGAGCTCAGGAGATGGCAGGATTGGTTCATTCTAACCATGCCGGTACCGATGTGCTATTTTTTAACCCTGCAGGAATGCATCACCAAAAAGATTGGCTTTCGATACATTTAGTTAGTACCGACTTTTTCTTTTCCAATAATTACGCTTATTTAAGCAAAGATGAATTTAAATTTGGAAGCTTTAATATCCCCATGCATCCAACAGGATACAGTCAGGGCGAAAGGCCTTTTTATATATATGATAAGGGGATAGATACTCGATTCGATATGCATTTAAAAATGCAAGGTCCTTCTATTATGTATATTAATAATGAGCATGCTTTTGGTATTTTTAGTGCAGCCAGAGCCATATTTATGTTTAAAAATCTTTCTCCGGATTTGGGTAATCTCATCTATTATGGATTCGATTACGACCCACAGCATAATAAGGAATATAAGTTGGATAATTTTAGAGGTATCATGATTAGTTGGGGTGAAGTAGGTTTTTCCTATGCATATCAATGGAATCAACGTAGTTTTAGTAACTGGAATTTTGGTATCAGTATTCGTAAACTCTATGGTGTAGGAGGCTCGTATTTATACGTAGACAATGTTGACTATAACCTACTCGATAGTAAAACACTGCAATTAAATGCCTTACAAGCAAGTATGGCTTATTCAATGCCTTTTGATTATAATACAAACGACCTGCTTCTAGATCCAATTATAAAGGGTAAAGGCTGGGGGTTTGATATAGGAATAGAATACCAAGAACTTATCAAAAGACAAGGTAAATTTATGAAAGAAGTTTCTTGTGGACAGAAATATAATGACTATAAATACCGATGGGGAATAAGCATTACTGACATAGGAAGAATTAGATTCACTAGCAATGCTCAACTGCATGAATACATAGATACTCAGTATACTTGGGAAAGAGTAGATACTATTAGTTATAATGGATGGAATCAATTAGTTCAAGAAGTTAGCCAGCGTTTTTATAATGACCCTAATGCTACTTTAAAATCTACAAGTATTGATATGTGGCTGCCTACATCCATCAACGCATCATTTGATTATAATTTTGAAAACAATGTTTATCTCAATACATCACTGGTTTTCAGTGCCCCATTTATTCATGGAAACTATATTCAAAAACCTGCAGTTTTATCAATTACTCCTCGCTACGAAAAACAGCATATTGGAGCTTCTTTACCTATAAGCTTGTACGAATGGCGATATCCACGTGTTGGTCTAGCTTTCAGAATCTACTTCCTCACCATCGGTAGCGATTATTTTACAAGCATGTTGGGCTTCCACGATTTCAATGGTACAGATTTTTACTTTTCTATGAAATTTAACATCCAAAAAGGAAGCTGTAACAAGAGGAGAAGAATAGATCCTTGTGGTGATGCAGCCCATAATTTCCCATGGTCAAATTAATGCTTGTTTCTAAAATCCAAAATTGTACTATTATTAATCAATACTCTTTAAAACTCCTATTCAATATTATTTAGAACGATTCTTATTTTATGCTACCTTTGCACAAATAAAAATTTTATCTATGAAAAAAATATCTTTGCTAGGCATCATGCTTGCCTTTACAATATCTACTATATATGCCGGTGGATTTCAAGTTCGTTTGCAAGGTCAAAAACAAACAGGAATGGGGCTAATTGGAACTCCCATGAATTTTGGAGCTAGTAGCATCTTTTATAATCCGGGAGCTTTATCCATGATGAAACAAAATTACAGTTTTGATTTAGGTGTTAATATGATTAACAGTAACGTTTTGTATCAATCCACTACATCAAGCTATACAGCAGAAACTGATAACCCTTTAGGAACACCTGCTTATTTTTATGGAGCAGCTAAACTTAGTGAGAAACTCACTATTGGTCTAGGCTTTTATACACCCTATGGCTCCACCACCAAATGGGATGATAATTGGGCCGGAAAACATCTTATTCAGAACATTAGCCTAGCTGCTTATTATATTCAACCAACTGTTTCGTATAAAATTACAGACAAATTGAGCTTAGGTGCAGGTTTAGTATTGGTAGAAGGAAGCGTTGAAATTCAAAAAGCTCTCCCCTACTCTACAGACTCTTATGTTCGTCTGACAGGAAGTGATTTTAATGTAGGGTATAATATTGGCATGTACTTTCAGGCAAATGACAAACTATCATTAGGAATTGATTACAGAAGCAAAATAAATATGCAAGTTGAAAAGGGATCTGCTTTATTTAGTATCCCAGAAAGCTTAACATCAGTGGTATCGAAAACAAATAAATTCGATGCTGAATTACCACTTCCGGCTAATCTTGATTTTGGTATTAACTATCAAATAACTGAAAAACTTTCAGCTGCTTTGGAAATAGATTATGTTTTTTGGGGAGACTACCAAGAGCTTAATTTTACTTTTGAAGAAAATGGAGAAGTTCTGGACAATACCAATCCCAGAGAATACAGTAATGTTTTAATTCCTCGCTTGGGTATTCAATATAATTTGAACAAAATGTTTACATTTAGGGCTGGTGGCTATTACGATCAAACACCTACCAACGAAAACTATTTTAACCCTGAAACAGTAAGTTTAGATACCTATGCTTATAGTCTTGGGATAAGCATTCATGCAATTAAAAATTTCGGTATAGACCTTACATACTTAGGTCTCAATGGAAAAGAAAGTGTAAAAACTTATGAACCTGCTAATTTTACCGGACGCTATAAAACCACAGCCTCAATTTTTGGATTTGGAATTAATTATAACTTTTAACGAAAGGAAATAAATGAAAAATAAATATATCATATTACTTAGTATCGCTCTGGGACTTTTCTCCTGTAAACCAGAAATGAAAGAGGGATTTGTTCCCTCAAATGGCAGCGCAGATTTTAGTCACTATATAGCCTTAGGCAATTCTTTAACTGCCGGATATGCAGATGCAGCCTTATATCATTCCGGGCAACAAGCATCCTATGTAAATTTAATTGCGAATAAAATGCAAGAAGTTGGAGGCAAAGCTTTTATTATTCCTCAAGTAGAAAGTGAAAGAGGAGTTCTTCCGGGAAAATTAAAACTAGCTCTTGTTGATGGGTCTTTTGCTCCAGTTCCAGTGCTTGATGGCGAATTAGAAGGTTTCTATCCGCCCATTGGCTACGCTGTAGACAATTTGGGAGTTCCAGGAGCAAAAGTTGGACATCTTCTTGCTCCAGGCTATGGTAATATTGCCAACTTGGCTGCCGGACTTTCTAATCCATATTTTGTACGAATGGCTTCCTCTCCAAATATTACTGTTCTTGAACAAGCATTAAATCAGTCGCCAACTTTTTTTTCCTTGTGGATAGGAAATAACGATGTATTAGGCTATGCAAGCTCTGGAGGAGTAGGTGACATCATTACATCAGTTCCTGATTTTAAAAATTATTATAATATCTTGGCTCAATCACTCGAAAACACAGGTGCAAAAGGTGTATTGGCAAATATTCCCAGTGTTACAAGTGCCGCTTATTTCAATACTGTTCCACCAAACGCTTTAGTTATAACACGAGGCTTGGCTGACACAATGAATTTTGGTTTAACCCTAATTGAAGCTCAAGTAAATGAAATATTAAACCTAGCCAACCTTCCGTCATTTTCGTATGGAATTACATTTAAACCTGGTGTTAATGCATTTTTAATTCAAGACAATAACTTTCCATACAAAGACTTATTTAACACAATAGCTGATACAAGCAGTGACCCCATTCAAAAAGCATTTTTACATCAAGCCCAGTTTCGTCAAATAGATATGGCTGCAGGTGAATTACTCACATTAAGAACTCCACAAGACAGCTTAGCTATGGGCATGGGAAGTTTTATGTCAATTAATGGTATCCTGATGCCCTTTGGAATTCCAAATAGATATGTACTGGATCAATATGAATTATTACAAATAAAAACTGTTATTAGTGCTTATAATGACATAATCAAAAACACTGCAAAACAATATGATTGGGCTTTTGTGGATATACATACCAAATTCAATGAAATGAAAGATGGAGTTACCATTGATGGAGTCTCATTAAATGCTGATTATGTAACAGGTGGAATATTTGGACTTGACGGGATTCATTTAACCCCTCGTGGAAACGCTGCTGTAGGAAACTTTTTTATTGAAGCTATTAATAAAAAATATAATTCCGCTATTTCAACAATAAATGTGAGCGATTATCCTGCTGTAACATTTCCAGATAAGTAATTTAAATCATAAATAGCAGTATTTTTTAGCATCATACTAATACAAATTAAAATTAGGAGGATAAATCTACTTAGGTAGTATTATCCTTTTTTTTATATCCCAAATTCCAAACTTAAAGCAAATTATTTTAAATATATATGCCCACGCTGTGAAAGGTTCATTTTTTTTTAGTATCTTTATTTAAGGAAACCAAAATTAATAGATTATGAATACGAACAATTCAGAAAATAAATTACCCTTAGTAAGTATAGTTTCCGTTCAATATGGACATGCCGAAGTAACTATAGATATGGTTTTATCATTGAGAAAAATAAGCTATCCTAATATTGAAATAATAATTGTTGATAATGCTAGCCCCGACGAGCACCCAGAAATTGTAAAAGAAAAATGCCCTGAAATTATTTATATTGAAAGTGATAAAAACTTAGGTTTTGCCGGAGGAAATAATTTGGGTTTTAAAGTAGCCAAAGGAAAATATATTTTATTGCTAAATAATGATACCGAAGTTGAGCAGGGTTTTCTTGAGCCTTTAGTAGAAAAAATGGAAAACGATGAATCTATTGGAATTGTTAGTCCTAAAATTCGATTTTATCACAGCCCGGACACTCTTCAATACGTAGGTTACGATCCAATAAACTCAATCACACAAAGAGGAGGAGCTAAGGGATTTGGCGAAAAAGATAAAGGTCAATACGAGAAGGACGAGCTTGCCAGCTACGGACATGGAGCAGCTATGATGGTATCCATGAAAGCCATTAAAGAGGTAGGCTTAATGGCCGATATCTTCTTTTTATATTATGAAGAACTTGATTGGGCACACAGAATAAGAGATGCAGGATATAAAATTTATTATGTTCACAACTCTATTATATACCATAAAGAGAGCATTTCAACCGGTGGAAGAGTAAGCCCATTAAGAGCGTATTATATGACAAGAAACAGAATCATGTATCTGCGTAGAAATTTTAGTGGCTTAACCTATTTTTTCGCTATCTTGTACCAGTTATTAATTGCCGTTCCAAAAAACGCTACATTAATTGCCATTAAAGCAAAACCAAAGTATATTAGAGCCTATGCTCTAGGAGTGTTTTGGCATTTAGCCAATGCATTCAATAAAAAAGTTAAAGAAAGCCCTCGTTTAGAGGATTTATAAAGCAATATATTATGGACATAGTTATAAACATTCTTTACATTATTCAATGGATTCTGTTTGTCTATCTGTTGATCACAACACTTTATATCTTTATATTCGCATTTGCAGGATTATTTCCTCATCGCAAACCAAAAGCAAAGGATAACAAGCAAAGAAAATTTGCTGTTTTGATTCCTGGTTATAAAGAAGATGAAATAATAGTTGAAGTATGCCAAGATGCATTACATCAAGACTACCCATCTGATTTATATGATGTTATTGCTATTTGTGACTCTTACCAGCCCGAAACAATAGCCGAATTAAAAAAACTTCCTATTCGTGTAATCGAAGTATCTTTTGATAAAAGTACCAAAAGCAAAGCTTTAAACGTTGCAATGGCAGAGCTTGGTGATGCTTATGATGTAGCTCTTATCTTGGATGCAGATAATTTAATGGCAGAAAATTTTATTACAAAAATAAATCATGCGTTTCAAACTGGATATATTGCAGTTCAAGGGCATAGAGTAGCTAAAAATATGGATACTAATTTTGCTGTTTTAGATGCTATTAGTGAAGATATTAATAATCACATTTTCCGTAAAGGTTCCAGAATCATGGGTGTTTCCAGTGCCATCATCGGATCTGGAATGGCTTTTGAATATTCGTTTTTTAAAAAAATGATGAGTGATGTGCATGCTATAGGCGGTTTTGATAAAGAGATTGATTTAAAAATGTGCCGTGATGGAATTACTATTGAGTATATTGAGGATGCATATTGCTACGACGAAAAAGTTCAAAAAGCAGAAGTTTTTCAAAACCAAAGGCGCAGGTGGATTAGTGCACAGATCGTCTATTTTAAAAGATTTTTCTTTAAATCTATTATTGCCTTAATCACCAAAGGAAATGTTGATTTCTTTAGCAAAGCTTTTCATACTTTCCTACCTCCCAGAATTCTATTATTAGGGTTTATGGGAATCATTTTTCTCATTTCACTCCTTTTTTATCCTTCTCCAATGTCTATACTATGGATTAAGCTTTTTGCACTTGTTGTACTAACATTTGTTATTTCGGTACCTCGAAAATTCTATAATAAGAAAACTCTAAATGCAATCATCTCTTTGCCTAAAGGATTTTTCCTCATGTTTTTAACTCTTATTAAAATCAAAGGGGGAAATAAAAAATTTATACATACAAAGCACACTAGCAGCGGAACAAGCATTAAAGATATTAAAAACCAAAATAAATAATCATGATAATAGGACGCGATATCATTATTATAGGAATTCAACCCTGGGATATTGAAATTGGCAGTAATTGTAAAAATATTGCTGAGGAGATGTCGAAAACAAATAGAGTGTTATATGTCAATTCACCTCTTGACAGAAATACTAAGAAAAACCAAGCATCTGAGGAGCGAATAAAAAGAAGAATCCGTATTTCAAAAAAAGAAGAAGATGATTTGGTTCAATTAAACAAGAATATGTGGAATCTCTTTCCACGTCAACAAATTGAATCCATCAACTGGCTTCCTGATGGAAAACTTTATGATTTCATCAATAAAAGAAATAACAGGAAATTTTCGGAGGATATTAAAAGCGCCATAACACGACTTAATTTTAAAGACTTCATTATCTTTAACGACAGTAATATGTTCACGGGACTTCATCAAAAACAATTGCTCAAGCCTAAAACATATGTTTATTATATGCGTGATTATTTAACTAAAAACCCATATTGGAGAAAACACGGATTAAGATTAGAACCTAAGCTAATAGCCAGTTCTGATGTGGTAGTTAATAATTCCACACTATATGCTGAATACGGGAAGCAATTCAATAAGCATAGTTATATGGTTGGACAAGGTTGCGATGTTAGCTTGTTTAAAGACAACGATGGAAGCATTGCCATTCCTGATGATATGAAACCCTTTAAATCGCCCATTATTGGTTACGTAGGTTTTTTATCGAGCCGACGATTAGATATTGATTTACTCATTTTTATGGCAAAGCAAAAACCTGAATGGTCAATTGTTTTGGTTGGCCCCGAAGATGATAAATTCCAAGAATCTGAATTACATCAAATCAATAATGTACACTTTTTAGGAAGTAGAGATAGTAGTGAATTGCCATCGTATATTAAAGCTTTTGATATTGCTATGAATCCACAATTGATAAATGATGCGACAATAGGAAATTACCCACGCAAAATTGATGAGTATTTGGCAATGGGAAAACCTACTATTGGTTCTGCTACAAAAGCTATGGACTATTTTAAAGACTATACCTATTTAGCCACAACACATCAGGAATGGGTAGAAGCTATTGAAAAAGCTTTAAAAGAAGACTCGGAAGAACTACAAAAAGCGAGAATATCATGTGGGACAAGCCATTCATGGGAAAATAATGTAAAAGAGATATTTAAATATGTTGAAGCCTTTGAAAACGGCTGGAAAGATTAATAAAACAAAGTTTTATGGGACTCAAAGAAAAACTCAAATCCGATCCTAGAATAAAAAAAATGGTTATGTGGATGATTCATCCTCCGCGAAGGCCACGTCCTAGATTATGGATTCGCTTATTTGTTAATCCTTTTTTCCATAAGCGAGGAAAAGGATCTTTAGTTAGGTCGAGACAAGCAAGAATAGATGTTTTTCCTTATAATAAATTTGATGTAGGCAAGGAAGCTGTTGTTGAAAGCTTTACTACTATTAATAATGGATCGGGTGATGTTGTGATTGGAGATAAATGCCGGGTAGGAATAGGAACTGTTATAATTGGCCCGGTAATAATGAAGAATGGTTCTGGAACCGGACAACATGTGTTTATGGGAGGTTTTAACCACGGTTATCAAGACGGTGAGCAAAACTCGTCAACACAAGCTTTGGATGTAAGGGGAATTATTATTGAAGAAGACGCTCACATAGGAGCCAACTCAGTTATTGTTGCCGGAGTAACTATTGGTAAAAGATGTCAAATTGGTGCCGGAAGTGTAGTAACAAAAAGCATTCCTCCATATAGTGTTGCTGTTGGAAATCCGGCAAAAGTTATTAAGCAATATAATACGGTAACTAAAAAGTGGGAAAGAGTTTGATAAATAAATATTTTTATAATCGCTTTCCAAATTCGCAAATTCCTTCCAGCTGTTTCAAATTATTTGCTTTACCCACATTACGAAGCTCTCTGGCTTCTTTGGTGAAAAATGTATGGGATTGTAAAAATGATTTTTGAATAGAAATCCATTCATCAAAAGGAACATCCATTATTTTCATCCTTTGCCATTCCAAATGAAGCTCGGTCCCAGTTTTAAAAAAATCGTCACGCCCTAAATAGTCTAAATCGGCATCGCATAATAACTCTGCCAAATTACTTTTGGGAGTTTGAGGTAGTTTTGTTGCTAATATCATTTCGGCTATTTGCTCTATATCCTTAGTTTGATAACCAAAGCTTGGTAGCAGCTCTTTTATAATCTCGACTCCTCTTTCTTCATGTTTATCAATACAATCAATAAGTCCTATATCATGAAACAATGCCGATGTTTGTACCAAAATCAAACTATGGCTATCAATTTTAGCCATTTTGGCCAAACGACTTACAGAATTGAATACATCTATCGTATGATCAATATTGTGATAAATAAAATCTTTACTCAAGTTCTCCTCAAGTTGTTTTAGCACATATTGTTTTACTTTTGCCAGGTTAATCATAATTATTAAATAAAAAAGGCTGGAAAACCCAGCCCTATTTCATACTATAATAGTTACTAATAGCTCACAATTTTTTCCCAGTTAAATTTTCTAGGATTAATACACATTGTAGGAATTTGAGAAGTATTAAAAATTATCTCTTCGTCATAAGAACCAAGAAGATAGTTAGTCCAGCTACTATCAGGGTTGGTCATAATCATGATTAAATCGGAGCTTATTTCTGTTGCATAATTAATTACTTTCTCAGAAAAATTGCCACCTTTTTCTATCACCTTTACGTTATAACTAATACCTTCTTCATCAAAGCGACCCGTCATGGTTTGAACGGTAACATCGAGAGAATTACCTTCTAATTGAAGAATTTCGATAGAGGCATTAAATTGCTTGGCAATAAATGCAGCCCATTTAGTTTTTTCCCATGGTCCTGAATCACTTGTGATTGGTAGAACGATTTTAGAAAAGCCTTTTTCAAACTTACGTTTTTGAACAACAATAACAGGAACCGGTGAGCTGGTGATTACTTTAAGAGCAAAGCTTCCGGTTAGTTTCTGAATACCAACTTTACCATGTGTACCCAAATAAACTAGGTTTGCACCAATTTCTTTGGCCACATCCGATATGGTTGTAAAAATGTCACCTTCTTTACTAATAAATGACGCTTTTACACCAAAATTGTTATTCACTTCTTTAGCCATAGCCTCTAACCTATTATCCAGACTTTCAGTTTCCAAATTCTCTTCTTTCAAGTAAGCCTTGGTACTTTTATTAATTACATGGAGTAATACTATATCATAATTAAAAAACTTGGCGGCTTCTGCAGCCTGATTAGTAGCATTTTGGCAAGCTTCTGAAAAGTCAGTTGGTACTAAAATGACATTATTCAATTTATCTTCCATAGGACTGTTTTTTATATATTTCTTATTAATATTTATTTCTTTATTGGATTAAAGCGTAATAGCAAACAAATATAGAAATAATCTAATTAAGTTCAGATAATTATTCAAATCATTGAAAGAATTAAAACCTTATTAGTTTTTAGTATTCTTTAAATAAGTAGTGAATTAGAATATATTATTGCTTAAAACTATGATTCGGGTTGACTGGACAGCTTATTATTTGATGCTACATTTGCTTCTTTATGATTGCTGATTAAAAAGCTGTTCAATTCCTTTTTTGTAATATTAAGCAAGTCCATTTTTATTGAAGAAATAGAACCGGATGTATTATTGAGCAATATAACAGTTATATCTGAGCTCATATCTCTTGTAATTGTGGAAGTAAACCCATGCCATAAACCATTATGATAAACTAAGTTACTGCCATTTTCATTTTTCAAACGCCAACCATAGCCATAATTAAAACTTCTTTTATATCTACTTGTAACACCCTTAGTATAAGCTTCTTCTAGAGTAGTCTTTTGCACAAGTTGATTAGAATTAAGAGCCTGTTGATACAAAAATAAATCGTAAACATTAGAGTAAACACTCTTATCACCCAAAATCATATCATTGGGTTCAAAGCCATATCGATACAACCTTCTTCCTCTCCTATTGTATCCAATTACACGATTGGAAATGGTATCCATAATGGAATGTGAATACGTGTAGGTACTTGTCATATGGCAAGGCTCAAATATGTTTTGTTCCACGAAATGGCCAAAAGAATCGTGGCTTACTCTTTCCACAATGAGGGCCAGCATAGCATACCCGGTATTGGAATATAAAAATCGACGACCTGGCTTATTATTCAGTGGCAAATGGTATTTTATCAATAAATTCAAGACATCTTCATTACTAATAGTGCTATCGTTTTTCCAATAATTGTCAACTAAATACATATAATTTTGAAGCCCAGCTGTGTGCTGTAATAATTGCTTTATAGTAATATCATTATATGGGAATTCGGGGATGTGTTTAATAACAGAATCGTTAAAAGTTAATAATCCTCTATCTTTTAATATCATTATAGAAGTAGCAGTAAAAGATTTACTTACCGAAGCTAATTGAAAAGTAGATTCTAGATTAATTTTTGCTTTGCTCTTATAATCAGCATAACCATGCGCATACTCCATTAGAATTTGATTTTTATAAGAAACCAATGCTGTACCTCTAAAACCATTACGTTTTAATCTTCTTTGCAAAAGACTATCTAAAGTATGTATTTCATTACTTGGGAGCCCTATACTTTGTGAAATATGAGTATTTGATTCGGGTATTTCTATTTGAGTAAATAAACTCCCTGTACCTATTGGAGTACCAATAAATAAGGTAATGATAAAATAGATAAATAGCTTTGTAATCCCCATGTAGTTTACTTTCTCCAAAGTTAAGATTTGTAATAGGCGCAAAAGTATAGATTTTTTTAAGTTTTCAACA
>Ga0256826_1000398_pt1 | contig 26407 bp, 29 predicted proteins | sample CV79metaG_FD_185975 | JGI IMG/M metagenome (GOLD analysis project Ga0256826, IMG submission 185975) | Hydrothermal vent microbial communities from East Pacific Rise, Pacific Ocean - CV79 | ecosystem: Environmental > Aquatic > Marine > Hydrothermal vents | place: Pacific Ocean: East Pacific Rise...
TAACCATAACAAAATGTTGAATATTTGGTAAAACATTTTTTCCATTAGAGCTTGTCTCTTTAGGTGGAAGTGGTTGAGCTATATTTACGCTAATAACTTTATTGGTTACGGTAGCAACTCTTTTGACAATTTCCTCTTGGAGTTGACTTTTTATCTCTGTAGATGCTGAAGGTATCTCTATATCAATAACTATAGTGTTCTCTTCTATAGTAATATTTTTAACAAAACCAAACTCAATAATGCTTTTACTAAACCCACTGTATTGTATTTGACTCAAAAGGTTATTAATCTCTTTTTCTATCATAATTAATCTCTCTTTTCTATTCAATCTTTTTTCAAATATAATATAAATATGTAGAAAAGTAAGTAAAATTTATAATAATTATATAGATAATTTATAAAAAGAGACTTTTTTCACAATAAATACACAAATAATACATAAACTATAACTTGAAAGTATTATTATTATTATTAAAATTGATACTTTAACATTAAAAGAGACAAAAGGATTCAAATGACAAAATTCACAAAATTAGCATTAGTAGCACTTCTAGGTATGGCAGTAATGACAGCAACAGCTTCAGCAGATGCAGACAAAGGTCAAAAGATTTACTCTAAAAAGCTTAAAGAAGTTTGTAGCATGAACGGTGGAGATTTCGCAGCAAAACATACTCAAGATGAGTGGACAGCGATTATTGAAGATGGTAAACTTGCTGGAGAAATCACAGCTATTTGTGGAGATGAAGCATCAGTAAAAGAGAAAAAGCTTGGTCATATCGGAGACTTTGTAAAAGAGTTTGCAAGTGATTCAGGAAACGTTCCTAGCTGTTAAACTATTTAAAAATCTACCAAATTCCTCTTTAAAAAGAGGAGTTCTTCTTTAAACAAAAATATCCTACTTACTTTTAAAAATTCTTTTAACTCATAAGCTACTTATGCTAAAATTAAACAATTATTAATTTATGTTAGAAAAGGATATAGAGTGCAGAAAATTTTTGGTTTTTTATTTATTCTATTGTCAGCTGGAATTACCGTTTGGTATCCACTGGGAAAGTTATTAGGGTAAGCAATGTCAAAAGCAAAACGATACGACCCAAGCAACAATGATTTAAAAAAGTTTTCACTTAACAAAGGACATTTTTTATACATATTTTTAGCCCCTCTCTTTTTATCGGTAATTCTTGCTTTAGGAAAACAGGAGTTTACAGCATTTTTTTACAATTTAGTAGCTTTTGGACTCTTTTTTGCAACAGCGAAACTAAATACTATGGGTTTAAACAAAGAGTATGAGTACCATACCACAACATTAACAAAAGCACCTAAAACCCCTCTAAAAACATTGACAGCAGGATTGTTAGGAGTCTCTACTCTATTTACAGCATGGATAGCAGGGAGTGAGCCTTTTATAACAGGAGCTATCTTAGCTATTGTCTCTATAATAGGGTATTTTCTCTATTACGGTTTTGACCCAAAACAAGACAAACTTGAAAATATTGGCGATATATCAGCAGAGTTTGTTATAGAGACATTAGCAACAGCCCGAGGAAAGCTAGCAGAGGTAGAAGAGGGAATGAAAAAGATTAAAGAGAATGAACTTCATGCTAAACTGCGTATTGCTACCGATAAAGGATATGAGATTTTAAACAATATCGAAGCAGACCCAAAAGATTTGCGTGTAGCTCGTAAATTTATTATTGTCTATATTGATGGTATTAAAAAAGTAACAGCCTCCTATACATCTATGAATGAAAAAGATATAGATGTAGAGACAAAAGAGAAATTATCATATCTTTTAAGTGATGTAGAGAGACGATTTGACAAAGAGATTTTACGATTAAAAGCGAACAATAAATTTGACTTAGAAGTGCAAATAGATGTACTTCAAGAGCAGATAAAAAATTAAATATTAGGATAAAAGATGGAAACAAAAACAAAAGAGATTATAGAGACAGCGATTCAAGAAAAAAGTGATAAACCATTAACCGTACAACCCGAAGAGCAGAGCCAATTGGAAAAAGCTTTAAGTGAATTGGATTTTACAGATAGAACCTCTATTATCTATTTTGGAGCATCGGCACAAGAGGAGCTTGATAGTATTTCAAACCGAATGATTGATGGCGTAAAAAACAAAGATACAGGGGCAGCAGGAATGGTGCTTAATGAGATGGTAGCAGCGATTAAAGGTTTTGATATAGAGGAGTTAAATCCTAATAAATCACAACCTTGGTATGAAAAACTCTTTGGAGGGGTCAAACCACTAACCAAATTTATTCAAGGCTACGAAGAGGTTCGAGACCAAATTGATATGATTGCAAATAATTTAGAAGAGCATAGAAGTACACTTATGAGAGATGTTGTCTCATTAGATAAACTCTATGATGCCAATTTAGATTACTTTAGAAAACTAGAACTATATATAGAAGCAGGAGAGATTAAGAAAAAAGAGTTGGCAAAAGATGTTATTCCTACCTATGAAGAGAAAGCACAAAGTAGTGAGATGATGGCCATTCAAGAGCTAAAAGAGATACGAGCTTTTTCTGATGATTTAGAGCGAAGAGTACATGATTTAAGACTCTCTAGACAGGTATCTATGCAGTCATTACCAAGTATTCGATTGATTCAAGACAATGATAAATCACTTATCAATAAAATCTCTTCGACACTTGTAAATACTGTTCCTCTATGGAGAAATCAATTGGCTCAAACAGTTACTATTTTTAGAAGCCATGAATCGGCAAAAGCACTAAAAGATGCAGCCGATTTAACCAATGAGCTTCTTGAAAGAAATGCAGAAGGTTTACGTGATGCTAACTATGAAATACGAACACAGATGGAGCGTGGAGTATTTGATATAGAGAGCATTAAAAAAGCAAACAGTACACTTATTGCAACCCTTAATGATTCACTAGAGATTGCCGATGCAGGAAAACATGCACGAACAAAGGCACTTGTTGAATTAGAAAAGACAGAACATGAACTAAAAGAGGCACTACTGGCAACAAAAGCCAAAGTAGAAGCTCTTCCACAAACTAAGTAAGGATAACAGATGGGATTTTTTGATTGGATAGGTGGACAATTTATTGATGTTATTGATTGGGTAGACGATAGTCATGATACTATGGTTTATAGATTTGAACGAGACGGAAACGAGATAAAATATGGTGCAAAATTAACCGTTCGTGAGTCACAGGTGGCTATATTTGTAAACGAAGGGGTAATAGCAGATGTTTTAGAACCTGGGATTTATGAGTTAGAGACTAAAAACTTACCAATTATGACCTCTCTTCAACATTGGGACCATGGATTTAATTCACCATTTAAGGCTGAAGTCTATTTTGTAAACACCAAACGTTTTACAGATTTAAAATGGGGAACAAAAAACCCTATTATGGTTCGTGACCCTGAATTTTCAATGGTTAGACTTAGAGCTTTTGGTTCTTATGAAATTAGAATTACAGACCCAAAACAGTTTATGAATGAAATTGTAGGAACAGATGCACATTTTACTACTGATGAAGTAGAAAATCAATTAAGCAATCTGATTCTTGCTAAGTTCCCTACCGTTTTAGGAGAGAGCAACATTCCTGTGTTGGACATGGCATCAAACTATGAGAAGTTTTCTGAGTATGTATCTGATAAAATTGCACCATTCTTTGGCGAATATGGATTGCAACTAACAAAAATACTTATAGAAAACATATCCCTTCCTGCCGAAGTAGAAAAAGCTCTTGATAAACGAACAAGCCGAGCAGTTACAGGTAACCTTGATGAGTATGTTCAATACCAAACAGGAAATGCCCTAGGTGCTGAAGGTGGTGGAACAATGAGTGATATGCTAGGTATGGGTGCAGGTTTGGCATTGGGGCAAGAGATGGCAAACAGTATGGGTAAAAAGAAAATTGACAAAAATACACCACCACCTCTTCCAACACGAGAGGAAGTACTCTATCATATTGCTGTTGATGATGCATCAGAAGGACCGTACAACTTAGGTGCAATTCAAAAGTACATTACAAAAGGTATTATAAAAAAAGAGACACTTGTGTGGAAAGAGGGTTTAAGTAATTGGGTTGAAGCTCATAGTGAATTTAAACGCTATTTTGATGCAACACCTCCACCATTGCCAAGAAAATAAAAATCAAAGTTATAAACATTGAAATTTAAATCCATTAATTTTACCTGTAAAAATTGTGGGGCACCGTTACGGTTTAGCCCCATCTATAACTCTCTTAGCTGTGAATTTTGTGATACCCAAGAGCCTATAGAAAAATCGAATCAAGAGATAAAAGAGTACTCTTTTAAAGAGGCTCTAAATAGGTTATCAAAACAGTATGAAAAAGAGATTAGCAAAGAGATTACATGTAATAAATGTGCTGCAACATTTAGTATGACCCCCTATTCTGTTAGTTCTAACTGTCCCTACTGTGGAACACCTGCGATTACAGAGTTTCTAAAAGAGATAGAGCCAAAATCACTACTTCCTTTTCATATTTCACAAAAGAAGGCTCAAGAGTTCTTTAAAAAATGGATTGGCTCACTTTGGTTTGCTCCCTCTAAATTAAAAAAATTTCTTACAGGAGAGTACAAACTAAAAGGCTACTATTTGCCCCATTGGACGTATGATTCAGATACAAATACCCAATACTCTGGAGAGCGTGGCGATGTTTATTATGTCAATGTAGAGCGTACCGTTGTTGTAAATGGACGAGAAGAGAGACAAACCGTAAGAGAAGCTAGAATACAATGGACAGCTGTAAGAGGAGAGGTAGAAAACTCTTTTGATGATATAATCGTTGGTGCATCTAAAACCATTTCGCATACTATTTTAGATAATTTAGAGCCTTGGCATACCGAGGTATTAATTCCATTTAATAAAAAGTATATTTTAGGTTTTGATTCCGAAGAGTACACCATTGGACTGGACAATGGTTTTGAATTTGCAAAAGTAAAAATGGATGGAGTTATTCGTCAAACAATTAAACAAGAAATAGGTGGAGACCAACAACGTATTAGCCGTATGAATACCCACTATCACAATACTACCTATAAAAATGTTCTTTTCCCTATATGGACAGCAGAGTTTAAATGGAACAATAAAACGTATAGCTATGCCATCAATGGACAGACAGGGAAAGTAACAGGAGAACGCCCCTACTCTTGGCTTAAAATCATAACGTTAATTTTAATTGTAGCTACTCTTGTTGGAGGAGCTGTCTATTTAGATGCTCATCCAAATATTTTAAATTTACCTTAAAGTATTCTTTATTAAAAATATTTAATATTATTTTTTATTGCTATATATTATTTTTTATATATAATATTTTTTTATAAAAAGTATAATAAGGAATACATTATGAAACTTCTAACGCTATTATTACTATCCACTATAGGCAACTCTCTTATTGCTGAGACTTCTCTTATTGAACATGCAAAAAAAGCAGGTCTAAAACCCATACCTACCGATAAAAAAGAGCTTAACCAACTTATTGACCCCAAATCAGTTATAACACCTCAAAGAGTAGAGTTAGGTAAAAAGCTCTACTTTGACCCTCGTGTATCAAAAAGTGGACTTATTAGCTGTAATTGGTGTCATAATTTGGGACTAGGAGGGGTTGATGGTGTACCAAAAGCAATTGGGCATAAATGGTCTCCTAATCCACATCATCTAAACTCTCCAACTGTTTATAATGCTGTATTTTTTAAAAAGCAGTTTTGGAATGGACGAAGCGATACATTAGAAGATCAAGCACAAGGTCCTATTCAAGCAGGAGTTGAGATGGCAATGGATCATAAAGTTTTGGCAGAAAGAATCAACTCAATACCTGCTTATGTTGATGAGTTTAAAAAAGCTTATGGTCAAAAAACGAATATAAATTTAAAAACGATTGCAAATGCTATAGCTACATTTGAACGAACATTAATAACACCTTCGCGTTATGATGATTTTTTAAATGGAGATAAAAAAGCATTAAACAAACAAGAGAAAAAAGGTCTAAAAATATTTATTGATAAAGGCTGTGTAACCTGTCATAATGATATTGCTTTAGGTGGAAGTATGAAGCCGTTTGAACTCAATGGAAAGTATAAATTCAGAGATGTTGGAGATTTTGTTACTAACAATAAAATGATAAAAGTACCAACACTTAGAAACATCACTGAAACAGCTCCCTATTTTCATAATGGTCAATTTTGGGATTTACGAAAAGTTATCAAAGAGATGGGACGTATTCAAGTAGGCTATAAAGTTAGTGGAGAGAAAAAAAATAGTAACTTATCTGTGCAGATTATGCCTATCTCATTAACAGACAAAGATGTTGATGATATTTTAGCATTTTTTAAATCTTTAAAGGGTAAAAAGCCTATTATAAACTATCCTCAACTTCCAGAAAGTAGCGTAAATACACCTAGACCTGTAACCGATAGTAAATAGAAACATAAAGGAAAAACAAAGATGAATAGCATAAAAAAACTTCTTCTATTAGCTCTATTGTTCACTCTATTTGTAGAAGCCACACCCACACAAAAAGAGATTGCAAATATTATAAACTTAGCAGGAAAACAACGTATGCTTACTCAAAAGATGAGTAAAGAGGCTCTTTTAATTGCAAAAGAGATAGACAGTAAAAAGAACAGAGAAGAGTTAAAGAAAACCATTATACTTTTTGATACCACTCTCTATGCTCTTCTAGATGGAGATAGAGCATTAAAACTACCAAAAACTGAAGATAAAAAAATTAGAAAACGCATTAAAAAGATTGAAAAACTATGGAAAGCCTTTAAACCATTTATAGATAAAGTTGCACAAGGAAAATTTAATAGAACCTCTCTTAAAGCCATAGAAATGGGAAACATGCCTCTACTTTCAACCATGAATTCTGTGGTCAAAATGTATGAAGAAAAATACTCCTCAGCCTTACAACAAAATAGAGCAACCACCATTAACTTGGCAGGTAAAGAGCGTATGTTAAGCCAAAAAATGACCAAAGAGCTTCTGTTAATTGCACATCACTTAGAATCTCACAGCTACATAGAGAGTCTTAAAAAAGGTGGAGATTTTTTTAAAGATACTCTTTTTGAACTTATCCAAGATAAAGAGGCAATGTCAAATCCAGATACAGTAAAAGAGCTTCAAGCAATTACAAAACTTTGGGAGAAGTATCAACAAGATATAGCCAATACCGAACTCTCAAAAGAGGGAATTCGTGTATTTAATGAAAAAGAGAAAAAATTTACAAAAGAAATGACTTCTAAACTGATTATTGTAGCAACTAAAATTGATAAAAAACGTTATCAAAATGAACTTCAAAAATCTGCTAAAGAGTTTGAGCGTATTCTTAATGGACTTATGCAAGGAGATGCTAAATTGGGTCTAGTAAAGAGTAAAAATAGAATCATTCAAAATGAGTTAAGTAAAATCAAGATGCTTTGGCTATCGTATAAAAAGATTATTATTAATGTAGACATCTCAGATAGTGGACTAAAAAAAGCTATGAAAATCAATATGACAATTTTAAAGGCGATGGATAAAACGGTAAAACTGTACGAAATGGGCTAAATTTGTGTAGGGATGCCCTTTATGGGTATCCAAATATTCAGGCGATTTTGGGGAATGCCCCTAAATAATGAACAGAATAAATTTTATATTTAAAATATAAATTTTGCTCTAGTCACTTTTTACTATATAAATTATATTTTAATTATTTACCACCAAAATTTTGAGTCCAATAAATTCCATAGCTTGAATCTGGATTTACCACAACAGCTACACCAACCTCTGTAAATTCGTTCTCCATAATATTTGTACAGTGTGCAGGAGATGCTAACCATGCTGTTACAGCTAATTCAATGCTCTCTAGACCACCTGCTATATTTTCTCCAATAAGAGTATAATCTGTATAACCATTTGTTCGAATACGATCATTAAACTGACTAGCATTTCCATTGTTTGAACCTGTAACATCCGATACCGTTCCTGAACCATTGTGCGAAAAAGTATCACTTGTAGCTAAATCATTACTGTGTTCGTATGCAGAAGCATAAAGTTCAGAGTTCCATGTTAATGCTACCGATGGGCCAACAAGTCCACGTCCGTCATGACAATCTCTAGCTTCTGCTCGTGCTTTATTAATTGCTTCTAAAATAGCTGTATTTGTTGTTTTAAGTGCCGTACTTATAGTTGACTCATCTGATATTGAAGAATTTGTCGGTCCAGACTCTCCACAACCTACAAACATGATTGAAGTAAGCGAAGAGATAAGTGCTAATTTTGTAATATTTTTCATAATATTTCCTTTTATTGTTTATTGTTATAAAAAATTATAGCAATATTAAACTTAAATTAGTTTTAACAAATTAGTATATTATCTATATTTTATATTATTTTATATTTTTAACGATATTTTTAAAAAAAAAGAGTGGATATTTCTTTTTTCATAAGTTTACATTATTATTTTTATAACTAATTTAAATATTTAAGAAAAAATAGAGAAAAAGAAGAAAAGTAAGTATTAATCTCGTTGAATATGTATAATTTCAATGTTGATAGTCGGCTTATTCTTTATTTTTGATACTATTAATGATTCCAAAAGACATTTTTCATTTAATGCAGGATAACGTGGTGCATTATCACTAATAGTATCAGCTGACTCTTGTACAACTTTATTACTGGCTGTTATAGCTCCATTAAGCATAAGCATGCCAAAATCAAACATTGTATCTTCGTCATCCGAAGGAGAAAAAATAGTATGAAATACTGAACCTATGTCAAAAGCAAGATTTTGACACTGTTCATTTGTAATATTCTCATCACTTGCCTTATAAAACTTCTCTTCAATAATATTTAGTTTATTATAGATGGTATCGTTACATACTTTTGCTTCTCGTCCATGCTGAATATAACAAATATCATGCTCTTTACAGACTTCATCAATATCATCATAAGCATCAATCTTTATATACTCTTCTATAAGCTCTTCTCGTTGAGCCTTATTTAACTCTTTATAGCCTTTTTTTGAGGAATGCTCTATATTTGGGTAATGCTCTCCACAAAAACAACCATAACGAAATTTTTTATTTAAATCATCAGAAGCTACAGCAGGATTCTTACAAGAACTTGCATAAAGGTGGGTAAAAAGTAAAAGAGTTATACATACTTTTTTAGAGAAATGTTTCACTGTTTCTTACTCTCTTCAACTAAAAGATTTAAAAAGTCATTCTCCTCAATATAACCAAAACGCATATCTTTAACATTTTCAGTTTTAGAGATAAAAACAAACATTGGACTCATCTGTTCACTAAGATTCAAAGGAAGAGGCTCTCTATCGGCATTCATTTGAACAAAAATAAATTTTTTAGCAATAGCCTCTTGCACACTATTTTTTGATAAAACCAAATTTTCCATTTTGTTACAAAATTTACAATTATCTAAAACAACTTCTAATAAAATCATTTTATCTTCTTGTTTGGCTTGTACTACAGCTTTATAATAAGAGCTAAGAGTAGGAGTTTTATTCTCTTGAGCAAGAACGGGAACAACTGTCTCAAGTGGCATTACTTTCTCTTCTATTTCAGGAGTCTTCTCTTCCTGTACCGTAAAATACTCTGCATCTATCTCCGATAAACTATATGCAATAATCTTTTGATATTCAGCTTCAGAGATTGTCTCTGCTATTTCAAGTTCAGAAAAATCATTTTCAGCCAAAAGTAGTGAGTTGGTTATAACTAATATGAGAAGAAGTAGTTTTTTCATTTTTAAATCCTTTTACTAATATTAACCAATAAGTATTAATAGATAGTAAACATCCTATTCACAAAAGTCTAATAACATTCCCTCTTTTATACCTTCATAGCTCTCTACACCTACCAAACGCTTTACAATTTCCAATCCAAAGCACAACGCTGTTCCCGGTCCACGTGAGGTCATAATATTTCCATCAGTTACCACCATTTTATCATCTCTGTAACCTTTATGGTTGACCTCATCTTTTACATAGGGGTAACAAGTATAATCATTTCCTAAAACCTCAGCCTCTTTTAGTGCTAAAACAGAAGCACACATTGCTCCTACTACTTTGTTATCATTATAAAACTCTTTAATCAGCGATTGTACTCTAGCATTATCTCTTAATGTATAGGCGTTATCCCACCCACCTGCTAACAAAATCATATCAAATTCATCACTTACAATATTTCTAAGGGCTGTATCAGCTTTAATCGTTATACCGTTGTCTCCAACGATTAAATCGGTATCAATTTCTGTCTCAACATAAGCGATACGAACATTATTCCCTCCTCTTCGTAATACATCTACTAGAGAAACCAACTCTACCTCTTCAAAACCTTTTGATATTGGAATTAATATTGTTGACATAAGTTATCCTTTTTACTATTTAATTTTATTTTTATATATTTGATTGGATTATAGCAAAACTTAGATAATTTTATATACAATGTTCTATTAATTTTAGGAGTTTAAATGAACGAAATATTTAGTTCTATTGATACATTTTTTCAATCGCTCAATGGTATAGCAGAGAGTATAATGATGTTCGATATTTTCTTTGGAACAATAGAGGGTACAAAAATGCCTTTTGTTGTGGCAATATTAATTATAGCAGGTGTCTATCTTACTTTGAAAATGGGTTTTGTAAACCTTAGAATGTTTAAACACTCTTTAGCTATTGTACAAGGAAAATATAAAACAAAAGAGGACAAAGGGCTTATTTCCCCTTTTCAGTCGTTAGCAACTGCACTCTCGGCAACAGTAGGTATTGGTAATATAGCCGCTGTATCTATTGCCATTAGTTTAGGTGGAGCAGGAGCAGCCTTTTGGATGATAATGGCAGGCTTCCTTGGAATGACTCTAAAATTTACCGAAGTTACCCTCTCTTTAAAATACCGAGAATTTCTACCCGATGGAACAATTATGGGTGGAGGTATGGAGTATCTTTCTCGTGGTCTAGCAGACAAAGGCATGGCAAAAACAGGTAAAATTATGGCAATGGTTTTTGCATTTTTTATGATACTTGGAGCATTAGGAGCAGGAAACACCTTCCAAATATCCCAAGCCCTTCCAATTGTACAGGGTCAAATACCCTATTTTAACGATGCACCTTGGGCATTTGGTCTAATCATGGCTTTCATTACAGGATTGGTAATTATTGGTGGAATTAAAAGAATTGCACATGTAGCAGAAAAAATTGTCCCTATAATGGTTATCTTCTACCTAATTATGGTCTTTTGGGTTTTAGCTACCTACTTTACAGCTATTCCAAATGCTTTTGCCTTAATTTTCAATGAAGCCTTTTCAGCCAATGCAGTAGCAGGTGGAATCTTTGGTGCAATGGCACAAGGTTTCCAAAGAGCAGTGTTTTCAAACGAAGCAGGACTAGGTTCAGCAGGTATCGCACACTCTGCATCAAGAGTTAAATACCCAATTCGTCAAGGTTTGGTTTCACTCTATGAACCATTTATCGATACCGTTGTGGTCTGTACCATGACAGCCTTAGTAATTATTTTAACAGGTTCTTATCTTGGTGGAACAGAAGTACTCGACGCAGCCATTGCAGCTAAACAAGGTTCAGTTATAACCTCTACAGCATTTGGTTCAGTTGTCTCATGGTTTCCAACCGTTCTTGGTCTTGCAATTTTTATGTTTGCATTTTCAACCATGATTTCATGGGCATACTACGGAGAGAGAGCATGGGTTTATCTTTTTGGTTCAAAAACATCTATTTTATATAAACTTATATTCTTAGCATTTATTGTCATCGCTACCGTTGCCGACACAGGAACAATGGTCGATTTCTCTTCTACTCTCTTCTTGGCATTGGCTATTCCAAACTTATTTGGGCTTATGATAATGTCTGGAGATGTTAGAAAGATGTTAAGCGAGTATATAAGTAAATTAAAATCAGGAGAATTGGACAAAGAGGCAATACGAGATTAATGAAAAAGATTAGCCCTAACAGCTCTTGCCCTTGTGGTTCTAAACATAAATATAAGAAATGTTGTGCCATGTATCATAAAGGAGCTGTTCCCAAAACAGCTCTTTTACTGATGAAGTCTCGTTACTCTGCCTATGCTTGCAATCATGCTTCGTATATTATTAAAACAACGCATCCCAATAATTTTGACTACACCAAAAATACTAAAAGATGGAAAGAGAGCATAGAATCTTTCTCTAAAACAACAGAGTTTTTAAATTTAGAAATTTTAGAGTCAATAGATGGAGATAATGAAGCATTTGTAACTTTTAAAGCCAAACTATCTTCTGGAGAGATGTTAGAAAAGAGTCGCTTTTTAAAAGTAGATGGTCTATGGCTTTATGAATCGGGAGAGGTTAATTTATGACTCTATAAGTTGGATTTATTCTAACTTATACAACTAATAAACCTCATCATGTGTTCCAATATTAACAGGAATAATCCGATTATCTTCAATATAAAACTCTATACTGATACGATATTGCATATCAATAGATACCGAGTGTAAATCTTTTAGTTTTCCTTGTAGTGGATGAAGTCTAAGCGAGGGGTGAAATGGGTCTGCCTCCATAAGTTGTATGGTTTTTTTGTATCTCTCTACTATATCTCTATGTTTTTTGAGAAATTTAAAAAGTTTTTTCTCATATCTTTGGGTATACTCAATCTCGTAAGGCATCATCTAACTCTTTAAAGTGTTCTTCTGATGTCAAGACTCTTGAACGCCCATTTGCTCTGTCTTCTTGCACATCTCTTAATGCTTTTTCAAGCTCACACTCTCTTAAGTAATTGTACCTATTAATATCTACAATCACAAATCGGTTTTTACCCCTTATAGAGATAAGAACTTCATCTAATTTTTCAAGCATCATTTCAATAATCGAGATACCTTTTATCTTTAATTCATTTGCAGGTATTACCATATAATATCCTTAATAGTGTGGTTAATAGTATTATATAGAGTATATATAAAAATGTCAAGTTTAGTACTTTGATACTCTATCCCATAAATTACTTGCTCCCACGTTTAACGTAGGAGCAAAAGAAAGTGAATACTTCTTGGCTTTATGAATTAGGAGAAGTTAAATAAGCTTCTTGCTCAACTCTTCCCAACTCTCTTTTAGCTCATTATACCCTGCTTCATACGCCATCTCTATTTCAGAAAAATTAAACAGGTGCATATTGGCAACCCCTTTTACTTCAAAGAATGCATCTGCCAATTTTTTGGCAGATATTGAATTGGAACGAATCATTATTAAGATAGAACGAATAGCCAAAGATTTAAAGGTTGATAAATCCTCTCCTCGTAAAGGGTTAATATTGATGGCTAATGATTTTTCATAATAGGATTTCAGAGGCTTTACAGGTAAATTGTCTGAAAAGCCTCCATCAATATAGGAGTATTCTCCTATTTTTTTAGCTGAAAAAAGAGGAGTTATTGTCGAAGAGGCAACCGTATAAGCAATGGGATTACCACGGTTAATATAGTGTGCATCTCCTGTGTCAATATCGGTTACACAGGTATACAATGGGATTTTTAAATCACTGTAAGAGTTAACTTTCAAAGTCTCTTCTAGTTTTTTCTCTAAACGTTCCATCTTAAAAATACCTATTGCCCCTGATGCCCAAGCAAAAAGCTCTTTTTTCTCTAAAGATTTTAAAAAATCTAACATCTCATCACTCTTTAATCCCGATGCTAAAAAAAGCCCCACAATAGCCCCTGCACTAGAGCCTGAAACAGCCGTAATTTCAACACCTTGCTCTTCTAAAAATTTAATTGCTCCTACGTGAGCTGCTCCACGTAATCCACCACCACTTAGACTTAATGTTATTTTCACTCTTATAACCTTCTATAGATTTTATATTTTTTTATGTTTTTAGATATAATAGCGAAAAATAATCTATACGAGGTATCCCTAATGAAAAAAGTATTTAAAATTAAACAAGAAAAACTCAAAGAAGAGAGAGCAGTTGATGCTATAAAAAATGAGCTTCGTAAATATATCAAACGTGAAAAGAAAAAAGATTTACCAAACAAAAAAACGATGTATTGGGATTTTGACTGTAAATTTGGAAAAAGTGCTGATTTTGCTCTTGATTGTGATTTTGACCATATTATTACAGAACTATCCAATGTTGTTTTAGCAGGATGGGATGAATGTTATATTGAAATTATTGCAAAAGCTGTAGATAAACCTTTAAAAGAAGAGAGTGTAGAAGAATAAGTTTTGGAATTAATAACTACCTAACCATAATAAATATTGTGTAGGGATGCCCTTTATGGGTATCCAAATATTTAGGCATTTGTGGACACCCACAAGGGGATGTCCCTACATATAAATTTTATATTCTTATAAAAAGATTACTTTGAAACAAACTTAGCAATAATATCACCCATTTCAGAACAGGAACAAATCTCTTGTGCATCGTACGCACCTAAATCGCCTGTTCTATAGCCTTTAGACAATGCCTTCTTAATCGCATTATCAATCTTATCAGCAGCATCACTCTCATTTAATGCATAACGTAACATCATTGATACACTAGAGATGGTTGCTAATGGGTTTGCAATTCCTTGACCTGCAATATCTGGTGCAGAGCCATGAATTGGTTCATAAAGACCAACCCCTTTACCTGTACTAGCACTTGGAAGTAGACCAATTGAACCACTAAGCATACTCGCCGCATCCGAGAGAATATCTCCAAAGATATTTCCTGTCAAGATAACATCAAACTGTTTTGGGTTTCTAATTAGTTGCATCGCTGCGTTATCTACATACATGTGCGTAAGTTCTACTTCTGGGTAATCTTTGGCTACTTCAATAACCGTTTCACGCCAAAATTGGCTTACTTCAAGAACGTTTGCTTTATCTACAGAACAGATTCGTTTATCACGTTTCATGGCAATTTCAAAAGCAACATGAGCAATTCGTTTGACCTCATCACGTGTATAAATCATTGTATTGTACGCTCTATCTTCAAGAAGTTCTCTTGGTTGACCAAAATAGATTCCACCTGTAAGCTCACGAACCACCATAATGTCTACACCTTTAACAACATCTGCTTTTAGTGTAGAAGCATTCACCAATTCATCGTATACTATTGCAGGACGAAGATTCGCAAATGTTCCCATTGATTTACGAATTGCAAGAAGCCCAGACTCTGGTCGTAAATGACGCTCAACATTATCCCATTTTGGTCCACCAATAGCACCAAACAGTACAGCATCACATTTTTTTACACCCTGTATCGTCTCTTCGGGTAGTGGAACACCAGTTTCATCAATGGCAATACCTCCCATAAGCATCTCTTCATAAGAGACATTAAAACCCATGTTTGCTGAAAGTGCATCTAAGACCTTAATCGCCTCATCAATAATCTCAGGACCAATCCCATCGCCTTTAATCACACCTATTTTATAATTTCTACCCATTTTTATGCCTTCTCTGCTAACTCGTTTTCACGTATCTCTTTCTTGGCAAATTCTATTAATCCACCTGCATCAACCAACTCTTGCATAAACGCTGGAATAGGAGAAAATTTATAGGTTTTTGCCTGCGTAATGTTAATTACTTCTCCCTTTTCCATGTCTACTTTTACAGTATCTCCCTCTACAATCTCTGCTGATTCTTCAAGCTCAAAGATTGGTAATCCCATATTAAAAGCATTTCTATAAAAAATTCTTGCAAACGTAGGAGCAATAATTGCCGAAATTCCTGCTGCTTTCAGAGCAATGGGTGCATGCTCACGACTGGAACCACAACCAAAATTCTCGCCAGCCACAATAATATCTCCGTGGCTCATTTTTTCTACAAACTGGGGGTCTGCATCTTCCATAACATATTTAGCCAATTCACTTGGCTCACTCGTATTGAGGTATCTAGCAGCAATAATCAAATCGGTATCAATGTTATCGCCAAATTTCCAAACTTTACCTTGCAAAGTTGTATCCTTTTTAAGACTATTGAAGCCCTGTAATATGAGTGGAATTATAGCTAAAATGGGCTAAATATCAATTGATAATATAGCTTTCCATACGAGCATCAACATTAGATATATCTCCGTTGTCATAGATTTTTAATTTTTGGGAAGAAATAGCTCGTCCAGACTCATCCAATTCAAAAATAATCATTTGTAAAATTTTTTGACATTTTTTGGGAATATTATAATGTCCACTCACGCCTGTCATAAAACGCTGAAGAGGAATCTGCCTATCCATCCCTATCACTCCATCACGACAACCTGTTAAGCCAACATCAGAAACATAACAACAGCCATCAATAATTGATAAATCATCCGTTCCCACATGAGTATGTGTTCCAAAAAGTGCAGAGGCTCTCTCTTTGACAATATGCATCATTGCTAACTTTTCACTAGTTGCTTCGGCATGTATGTCTATAATAATATGTTTTATACCTTTGGTTCTTAACTCATTTATAATCGTATCTACTTTGCTAAATGGGTTATCACACATGGGCATGGTATAGTTTCCCATCACATTAATAACAGCTACTAATGTTCCTAGAACTTCAATTTCAATCACACCTTTTCCAGGGCTAGCATCGGGGTAATTAATAGGTCGAATAAGTGGTTCAGTTTTATACAACTCAAAAATCTCTTTTTTATCCCAAGAGTGATTTCCCCCTGTCATAATATCAACACCATAACCTAAAAGCTCTTCACAATTTTTCTTTGTTAAACCAAAGCCATGAGAGGCATTTTCATAATTGGCAATAACTAAATCTAAATTATATTCTATTCTTATTTTCTGTAGATGTTTTGCCAACATCTCTCGTCCGGGTCGTCCAACAATATCGCCTATAAATGCTACTTTCACGAGTTTAAAACCTTAAAAAAATATTTTAACAACGTGATAGTTTATCGTAAATCAGAATAAAAAGCTATTTTTATATTTTTTTATTTTTTAAAACCAAAATACACATCTACTCTTTTATGGTTTTTTTGCCTTTTTTAATCCATCCATTTTCAATACCACCTTTTAACTCATAAACATTCTCAAAACCCATCTGCATAAGCCCTTGACCCAATGATTTTGTTCGACTTGCATGAGCACAATAGATAATAAAAGGTTCTTTTTTATCTTTTAAAAGATGCCCTACTTCAAAAAACCAATCAGCTAAAAGTGGCTGTCCTTGCACATCAAAAAAAGTTATTTTATGCGAACCTTCTATAATTCCTGTACTCTTCCACTCATCAAGAGTACGAATATCAATAACAGGAACACCCTCTTTTTTAAGCTTCTCAAATTCAGCAACATCCAGCGTTTTAAAATCTGCAAAGAGATTTAGGGTTAAGAGAGTAGCAATTAATAAAAAAATTTTCATTTTTATCCTTTATATTTTTTGTAGGTTATAGCAGAAAATTCTTTACTGCTTCTGAAATTATCTTTTCTTTAACCAACCTATAGTAACCACTCCAAAACATTCACAACCTCTACACTCAACCCATCACTCTCCAAAGTTTCAGACTCATCTTCACACAAAACTGTCAATTTCACATCTTTCAAATTTAGCTCATTTAGCACTTTAGCAAAAGGGGCTAACTCTAGTTTTCGTGTTTTCTCATTTTGTAAGCTTACGGTTACTTGTATCAGTTCAACTATCTCTCGGTTTTTCTCAACTACAAAATCACACTCCAAATCCCCTTTGGTTTTGTAGTAGTAGACTTTATATCCTCGCCGAAAAAGCTCCAACAGAACCACATTTTCTAAATCTTGTCCTTTTGTTTTTAGGTTGGGAACTCTTAACAGATTAGAGAGTCCTAAATCGATGGAGTAGTATTTTTTAGCATTTGCTTGTTGTTTTTTAAGCGAATAGTCAAACTTGTTAATTGCCAAAATCATATAGGCTTTTTCCAAATACTCCATATAATCCCTAGCCATATCATACGAGATTCCAAAAGAATTTTTGAGTCGGTTAATGGTGTGGTAGGTTGCTGTATTAGAGAGTAAAAATGCTGATAAATCTTCCAGTGTCTTAAAGTTTTTGAGTTTAAATCGTGCCACTATATCTTTTAGAAGTATTGAGTTAAAATAGCCCTCAATTAGCTCTCTTTGCATCAGTTTATTATCTTTGTACTCTATGCTTTTAGGAAACCCTCCCTCTTCAACAAAGGCTCTAAACTCACGATTAAGCAGATGTTTTTGAGCGATTAGCTCCATTCTATTTTTTATCTCTACCTCTTTAAAAGCAAAAATTCTCTAAAACTCAAAGGGTAAACATCCACACTCACATAACGCCCACTAAGTGCCGTGCCTATCTCACTACTCAACATCGAAGAGTTGGGTTTTTGTTGGCATAGGAGTTCCTTTTTCATGGTATATAATGTATTATATCATAAAATTATTGGTTATAAAATGTAATTTAGTGAAATTTGTAGGTGTATCCCTTGTGGGTACTCATAATATTGGACACCCACAAGGAGACTGTGAAAGAACTATCAAATATGAAAAATAAAACCCTATTTTATGGGCTTTAAAATTCTAAAAGTGAGGTTCTTTCACAGTCTCAAGGGATGTCCCTACATTTAATTCCTTATGACGTTCAACGTGGGAGTAAGATAAACACCCCTACTTCTTCCCCTTCAACCACCCCATCGCACAAGCAATCAAGTCATCGTCATCTTTACTGTAGGCTTTTAGCATGACTCTCTCTTTGCCTTCTGTTGCAAACTCTATAAAGACTTTTTCTCCTGCATTAGCCACTTTTGTAATCTTCTCTTCTCGTGCTAAGACTTTCATAATCATTACATCTATAAATTGGCGTGAGATAGTGTCTAGTTTTCCGAAACGGTCGGCTATCTCTTTTTCTATTTCGTAGACTTCGCCTGTGGTGTCGCATTGTGAGAGTCTTCGGTAGAGTTCTAATCGTAGTCTGTCCTCTTCTATTAACTCTTCGTTTAGGTAGGCATCAATGGTTAGTTTAATGTCTACATGATGAGCCTCTTCCTCTTCAATGCCTTTTCCACTTAGCTCTTTGATGGCATCTTCTAACATTCGTAGATAGAGTGAATACCCTATCTGTTTAATGTGTCCACTTTGAGCTTCGCCAATAATATTACCACCACCACGAATCTCTAGGTCGTGAAAGGCTAAGACTGCTCCACTTCCTAACTCGGAATGGGATTCAAGAGCTAAAAGCCGTCGTTTTGCATTTTCGGTTAGGTGTTCTTTCTCTTCGACCATAAAATAGCAGTAGCCCTCTTTTCCTCCTCGCCCTACTCTTCCTCGTAGTTGATGAAGGTCGGCAATTCCAAAACGGTCTGCACCATCAACAATCATGGTATTGGCATGGGGCATGTGAATTCCTGACTCTACAATAGAAGTTGAGAGCATTACATCATACTCCCCTGCTTCAAACAGAGCCATGTCTTTTTCGGTTTGAACAGCTGATATTTTAGAGTGAAGTACACTTATTCTAAGCTTTGGTAACAGCTCTAAAAGGACTTTTCTCTTCTCTTCAATTTGGGCAATGGAGTTAAAGACATAAAATATCTGCCCTGCCCTTCTTATCTCTCGGGTTATGGCTTCTTTTATAATTTTTTCATCGTAAGACTTAACAAAAGTTCGTACTCCTTGACGCTCTACAGGTGGGGTTAAAATTTCGGAGAATGTTTTAACACTTGATAGAGCCATATTTAACGAACGTGGAATTGGAGTAGCCGACATCGAGAGCAAATGCACATTAATGGCTATCTCTTTAAGAGCTTCTTTCTGTTTAACTCCAAACTTATGCTCTTCATCAATAATAATAAATGCCAATTTTTTAAATTCTGCTTTTAGTAGAGCATGTGTTCCCACAACCATGTCTACTGTTCCCTCTTTTAAGCCATTAAGCAGGGCTATTTTCGCTTTTCCTGTGGTAAACCTGTCCAGTTTTCCTATGCTTATATCGTACTTCTCAAAACGCTCTTTCATGCTTTTAAAGTGTTGAGAACTTAGAAGCGTGGTGGGTGCAACCATCATCGATTGATAGCCATTTTGAAAAGCAATAAACATTCCATTCATTGCAACTTCTGTTTTACCAAAACCAACATCAGCCGAGAGCAGTCTGTCCATCATTCTTCCACTTGCCATGTCGTCCAACATAGAGTTAATTGACTCTTCTTGGTCTTCGGTATGCACAAACCCTGCTTGACTCATAAAGATTTGATGCTCTACCAAATCTCTTTTTAGAACAATCCCTTTTTTTAGATGGCGTTGGGCAGAGAGATTAATAATCTCTGAAGCAATAGCAAAGAGCTTCTCTTTTACTTTACCTTTGAGCTTTTTAAAACTCGCTTTTCCCATTTTATCTAAGATAGGAAGCCCACCCGAATCAGCCACATAACGGTCGATAACGTTAAGATTTTCTACAGGAATAAGAAGGGTATCTTCATTTTGATATAAAATAACCACAAACTCACGCGTAGCTCCAAGAACCACCCGTTTTTCAACCCCTTTAAAAAGCCCTACCCCATGATTTTCATGCACCACATAATCGCCCAATTTTAGTTCATCTAAAATCATCGAAGCTTTTTTAACTTTTTTGCGTTTAATAGGCTTATTTAATGAGATAATCACTTGCTCATCAGAGATTAAATTAACAATAATATCTTTATAAACAAACTCCATATTTTCAAAAGAGTGCAGTTCAGAACCACGAATAATAGACTCATTTTTTGCAATGAGCGTTATCTTTTTTTGAGCATTTGATTTTATAATAGCATTAGGGTTAATAACTTCTAATTCTCTAAACTTTTTGGCTTTTGGAATAACAGATAAATTAAAATCTGCTCTATCTATTAATGGAGTATCCAAAGAATAAATCTCTTCAAGCTCTTCACTCATAGTAAAGGTAAACAAAGCATCAAAAGATTCCAGATAGTTCTCTCCAAGTTCATTCAAATACCACAACCCCAAAGAGTCAATATCTTTTACAAAAACATCTACAGAGCTTAAATTAACTCTTGTTTGCCATGCTTCATATTGTTCTGAATCTAAACCCAATAGTGTAGGAATAATTTTTATAGACTCTAACTCTTCTTTAGAGCTTTTTTGAGTATCTAAAGAGAACTCACGAATCGACTCTACCTCTTCATCAAAAAGAGAAATTCTATACGCTTCACTGCTTCCCAATGGAAAAATATCAATAATATCCCCACGAAACGACACCTCTCCTTTTTGAGTTACAATATCGACAAAATGATACGACCAATAATAGAGTGTATCTTTAAGTTCTTTTAAGCTAACGGTAGAAGCAAATTCAATCTCTATAGTAGGAAAAAATTTCTCTTTTGGCAAAGGTAAAAGAAGCGTACGAACAGGAGCAATAAGCAGACGTTTTTTCTTTGTTGAATAATAACCATGCAACGCTTCTATCAGTTCATAAATTTCAACTTGAAACGAACGTAAATCATCGCCTTCGCTAAGTCGTAAATCGGGTAAAATAAAAGGTTGGTAGTTTAAAAGGATAGCAGTATCAGCAGTTTTTTGAGCTTCTTTATCATTTTTACAAATAAAAAGCTCTCTATTCTTAAACGGAGTATCTCCTTTTTGAAGATACTCATAGACATCAGATTGGTTCATTTAACTCTTTTTTATTTACTTTTTAATAGCCTAATTTCTTAGGTTGCACAATATGCACATCTGAAATATCTTGACGTTCAACTCGACCAGAAACAATTTTTGTCTCCCCCTCAAATACAGCATTTGGTTCAATAACAATATTATTTACTTTCACATCTCCATATACTTTTCCATAAGGCATAATATCAATTACCTCGCCAGTGAAATTACCACGGAACTCCCCAGAAACCAATAACTTCGCTGCTTGTATTTCGCCAGAAACACGACCACTTTTACCAACTACAACCTCTGACTGGGAAATAATAGACCCCTCAAATTCCCCATTGAGAAGGATATTACCTTCACATCTAATCTCTCCCTTAATTGATGTACCAGGAGTGATGATACTTGCTGAACTTACGTTTTTCACAGCAGGTTTTTTCTTTCTACCAAAAAATGCCATTTTTTATCCTTTGAAATTCTTTTATTTATTATTATATCGTATTATTATTGATTTTTAATATTATATTTTATCTTCTTCAAAAATGCTTCTACTGCATAAAATGAACCAAATATAAAATAATTATTATTTTTATGAGTAAGTATAAATTTTTTACATTCTATTTCTAATGTCTCTAAAACATCCATTAACTTACTGGGTTCTACAGCTCTATCGGTATCAATATCAATAATTTCAACCCATTTTACTAGAGGTTTAAAGAGCTTTAAAATAGCCTCATAATCTTTATCAGCTAAGGTATTATAGACCAAAATAATTTTTTCTTTACCGTATTTCTTTTCTAATGCTTCTACCAAAGCTTCTGTCGCCAATACGTTATGCCCTACATCAATTGTAATATTAGGAGCAATTTCATAAAAACGACCAAATAAAGTAACATTTTTTAAACTCTCTAAATGATAGGGTAATTTTAGAATATTTAATGCTTTTAAAGCAAGTTGTGTATTTTCATAAAGATAATAAGCCCAATTTAACTCTTGCGTTATTGCCAATAAACTACGATTCTCTTCTTTTTCTAAAATATAAACTTTTATCTTCTTTTTATCTGAAATATTCTTAGCTATCTCATATACTTCTCTATACTTTTGAAAGCCTAAAAGTACCTGTTTATCCATAGAGTTTAATTTAGTTCGAGCAATCTCTGTAATACTCTCTCCTAAAAAATCTTGATGGTCTAATCCAATAGGAGTAATAATCGAAAGCTCTTTTTTAATTACATTTGTTGCGTCAAACTCTCCACCTAAACCTGCTTCAAGGATTAGAACATTAACCTCTTTTGTGGCAACAAATGCCAACAAGGTTGTGTACTCAAAATAGCTCAAAGCCTCACTCATTTTTCTTCCCAAAATCGTATAGAGCTGACGATGTGCATCGTCTAAAGCAACATCTGAAATATCGTTTCCATCAATCCAAATACGCTCATTGAACCTTAGAATATGAGGGGATGAGAAGTGTCCTACACTTCTATAAACATTATCATTAAGAAGCGTTGCCATAATCCGACCTGTACTCCCTTTGCCATTTGTACCGACAATATGAATAACCAAAGGTCTTAATATATACGGTTTTAGAAGTGCATACGCCTTATGCACACGTTCATGGTCAATCTCTTTATAATAGAGGGGCTTATTTTCTATAAAATTCTCAAAACTTGAACTATTCTCCATAGGTTAATAACCCTTTCGCTGAAATATATGAAATAAACTCATCCAGTGCTTTTACAGAACCTTTTTCAATCGCTTGAAACCGTAAATCATTAGAGATAATCGCCGACGGTCGAATAGGAAATTCATAACGTCCGACCAAAGAACGCTCTTCTTTCTCTTTTCCCTTTTCAAATATAAATTTCAGAGTAATATTCGCTTGATAATAGACAACATATCCATTACGGTTGTACTGCAAAGGGATAAAACGGATTGATTTATACGAGACCTTTATACTGCTACTTGCATCCTCTTTTCTACTTGCTTGACTCTTTAAACGGGTGTACAATGCTCTGTTTAAAGCATCTTTGACTAAAACAGCATTTTCAGGGTCAGAAAGAGATACCTCTACCTCGGTATAAACTTTTTGACTTATCATCTGTTTACAGTAATGAGATGATGGTTTATAGCCACAAGCACTCAACAAAAAAAGTGTCAAAGTAAGTAACACTACTCTTTGCATTACACTCTCCACTCTATCTCATTTTTTCCAACACTTTGCAAGTAATTATTGGTTCTAGAAAAAGGCTTAGATCCCCAAAATCCACGATAAGCAGACAAAGGAGAAGGGTGTACAGATTTAATAATCATATGTTTGTTCGTATCAATCGAAGCCCCTTTTTTTTGAGCATAAGCACCCCATAAAATAAAGACCACGTTTTGACACTGTTGATTAATCACTTCAATAATCTTATCGGTAAACTGTTCCCAACCTTTTCCTGCATGAGCATTTGATTTTCCTGCTTCAACTGTAAGCACTGCATTTAACAACAAAACACCCTGCTCTGCCCACGGTTGCAAATAAGGCGTATGAAAATTATCAATACCTAAGTCCTCTTGCAACTCTTTATAAATATTGATTAATGATTTTGGTAAGGGTTTTACATTTGGCAAAGCTGAAAAACAAAGCCCATGAGCATGACCAACCGTAGGATAAGGGTCTTGCCCTAAAATCACTACCTTTACCGTATCTAAAGGTGTTGAGTTCAAAGCATTAAACCAAAGAGAAGCTTTAGGCAGAATATTTTTACCCAACTCTCTCTCCTTTAAAAGAAAATTTTTTAGCTCTTGCATGTATTCTTTATCAAATTCATCTTCAAGGCGAGCCAACCAAGAAGATTCTAATTCTATTTTATGTTTCATAGGTGGATTATAGCAAAAAAAAATTTAAGTTAAAGAGCTTTTTAGATGGGGCTATATCACACATCAAAACCCTATCTAATACACAGTACTCTTATCATGCCGTAAATAATAAATTTGCTCCAATAACTCATCTACATGTAGGTTTTCTTGGTGAATTCTTATAATCGCTTCTGCTTGATAGAGAGACAAAGTATGTTGTTTATAGTAGGTAACCCCATCAATAATAGATGAAGCCAATTTTAAACCATATTTATACTCATTGTAGTGATTTAACTCTGTATACAAATCAACCAATTTTAAGTGAAAAAATTCAGCCATCTCTATTTTCTGTTGACTTCGATAAAAAGAAGCCAAATCTTTAAAAATAACAGCAACATATGAACCGTATTTTGTTGGCTCTTCTTCTGCCAACGCAATATAGTGATTTAATGACTCTCTGTAAGCTGACAAAGCATCTGTATATTCATGTTGTGTTGTGTATATTTGGGCTAAACGATGTAAAGTTAGAGCAAGGGTTTCTTTATATTGCTTAGGCTCTTTTTGATACAGATAGAGTAAAATTTCAAGAGCTAACAGATAAACTTCCCCTGCTTTGTTTTGTCTACTATGTTTAAAATAGAGTGAAGCCAAATCAAAAAGTGTCCTAGCAAGTTCAGGTTTATATTTATCAGACTCATCTGTTACTAAACGCTGATATATACCCAACACTCCTATATAGGCATCTTTTGTCTCTTCTAATTTATCTTGTTCATTACAAATAATAGAGAGATGATTATAGATACTTAATACTTTCATTTTAGAGGTATCAAAATCTTCAGGAGATAAATTTTTGTAGACATCCAATGCTTTAGTATAAAAGAACTCTGACTCTTCATATCTGTATTCCCTTCTATACAAATTCGCTATATTAGTATAAATTTGAGCCAAACTGTATCTATTTTTTATAGAGGTATCGTCCAATACTTTCTTTATTATAAAAACAGATTGTTGGTAATAATTTATTGCCAAGTCACTGTTATTCTCTTCTCTATAAATAAGAGCCAAAGAGTTTAACGTTTCAACAATAAGAGACCCATAGTGATTTTTATCTACTATCAATAACTTTTTCTGAAGCTTTAGAGCTTTAAAGTACAACTCTTTTGCACTGTCAAACTGACTCTTCTCTTGGTAACTCTTAGCTGAGTTACTAAGTGATTTCTCCATAAGCTCTTCTATAATAGTCTCTAAATTGTACATAATAAATCTCCTTTAATGATTTCTCTTAATCCATAATACAAATTAAATGTGTATTAAAAAGGAGAAAAGAGAAGATTTTTCTTTAAACATAAAAGTTTTTACAATAACTACTATTAATAGTAATTATTTAACATAGTATTTATTGGACAGAGTGTTATATTTAATAATTTTTAACAAAAAGATAATTTTAATAAAACATTAATTATTTCATCTAGAAATAGGGAATTTATTATTTTCACTCGTATAAAAGGATGTAACAAAAAAATAAAAAGGACAAATTATGAATCAAAAATTGATTTTAACAGTAACAGGGCTTTTAATTATAGGTACAACTTCTTTGGTTGCGAGTAGCAATGTAAATTTACAAAATGTTGAAAGTTCTAGTGGGTATCATCATACTACAGTTAATAACTCAACCATAGGTACTTCTGTAAATGTAAAAAGTAGTAGAGGGACAATTAAAGATATAAAAACTACAACAACTGCAAATCGTTCAAATATTCAAAATTCAAATATAGGTACGTCTGTTAACGTAAAAAATAGTAGAGCCAATATTAAAAAAGTTTCAACTTATACTAACATTCATAAATCAACTATTAGAAATTCAAAAATAGGTACAAAAGTTGTTGTAAAATAGTTATCTCCTCCTCTTTTTTACAAGAGGAGACTTACATGAAAGGAAATAACATGTTAAAGAGACAACTAGTAATCTTCTTTCTATTACTTTCTCTTAAAGCAGATGAAAACATTCCTACTTTTA
>Ga0256826_1000399_pt1 | contig 26406 bp, 28 predicted proteins | sample CV79metaG_FD_185975 | JGI IMG/M metagenome (GOLD analysis project Ga0256826, IMG submission 185975) | Hydrothermal vent microbial communities from East Pacific Rise, Pacific Ocean - CV79 | ecosystem: Environmental > Aquatic > Marine > Hydrothermal vents | place: Pacific Ocean: East Pacific Rise...
AAAACACTCTGTTGAAGAGATAGTAGTAAGTGCTATAGATGGTATAGAAGCCGCATATGCAACAAAAAATTCAGATTTCGCTGTTTCACTAAGATCTTAAGTAGTATTTATGAAGTTAACAATAGTAGAATATCCTGATAAAAGATTACGTTTAAAGTCTAAAGATGTAGTTGATTTCGATACTAAACTGCATAATTTACTTGATAGTATGTATCCGATTATGATTAATACTAATGGAATTGGTTTGGCAGCTATTCAAGTAGCACATCCAATAAAAGCATTAATATTAAATATACCTGATGAAGATGGAGAACAGCCAAAAGAGAATCTTTTAGAAATTATTAATCCAGTAGTAACACAACTAGAGGGTGAGACTATTTATCAAGAGGGTTGTTTAAGTGTTCCAAAATTTTATGAAGATATTAAAAGGTCTGAGACGCTTACATTGAATTATCAAGATAGAGATGGAAATACTAAAAGTTTAGAAGCTGATGGGCTTTTAGCAATTGCTATTCAACATGAGATAGATCATCTTAATGGTATTTTATTTATAGATAAACTCTCTTATGCTAGACGAAAAAAGTTTGAAAAAGAGTACAAACGAATGCAAAAAGAGCTAAAACACTCTTAAAATATGGCAATATGTCATACTTTTTAAATCTCCCTCAATAAATAGCTACTATATAACAATCTAATATAAGGTTGTTATTATGAAAACACTCAATTGTGCTACTTATGAGGGTGTTGATGCTAAAGTTGTTAATGTTGAATCTACATTGACAAAAGGTTTACCCTCTTTTTCGATAGTTGGAATGGCTTCAACTGCAATAACAGAATCAAAAGAGAGAGTAAAGTCTGCACTTTTAAGTAATGAGTTCTCTTTTCCCCCTAAACGAATTACCTTCTCCTTAGCACCTAGTGAACTCTCTAAATCAGGATCACAGTTTGACCTCAGTATGGCAGTACTTATTTTATTAAATGCTGAAGAGAGTGACTTTAAAGAGTGGTTTGTATTTGGAGAGTTGGGACTTGATGGGGCTGTAAAAGAGAATATACAACTCTATCCACTTATCTTATCTTTAGCCAATCAAGGAGTAATTCATAAGGCAATCGTTCCCTTTGAATCCTTGGAAAAATTATCAAAAATTCCTAATGTGGCGTTTTATGGAGTAAAAACTCTTAATGAAGCTGTTAATATATTAAAAAATCAAGAGAGTGCAGTTCCAAATATTGAACAGAGTGATATTGACTATCCATCTTATGAGTTAGATGGTGAAAAATATTACTATGTTAAAGAGTACGAAGAAGATTTTTCTGATGTGAAAGGTCAAGAGGTAGCTAAACGTGCAGCATTGATTTCTGCAGCTGGATTTCACAATATCATACTTGAAGGTAGTCCTGGGTGTGGTAAGAGTATGATAGCTAATCGACTCCGCTACATTCTTCCTCCTATGAGTGCAAGTGAGATACTAGACCTTGCTAAATTAGAGGTTTTAGATGGAAAAGAACCAGCATTTAAACCTCACAGAAATTATAAAAATCCTCATCACTCTTCTACTCCAGCCTCAGTTTTTGGTGGTGGGAGTTTTAAGGCGAAAATAGGGGAGGTAGGTTTGGCTAACAATGGGATACTCTTTTTTGATGAACTGCCTCACTTCTCTAAGGGTGTGTTAGAGTCTCTTCGTGAGCCTATGCAGGATGGAAAGATTCGTATTTCACGAGTCAACTCTAAGGTTGAGTACCCTGCTAAGTTCCTCTTTGTTGGGGCGATGAATCCATGTCCTTGTGGAAATTTACTTGATACTCAAAAGGAGTGCAGATGCTCAGACCTAGAGATACAGAGATATAAAAATAGACTCTCAGAACCTTTTCTTGATAGAATAGACTTAAATATAGTAATGCAAAATGTAAACGCCAATGATAAGAGCTCTTTGACATCTAAAGAGATGCATAAGATGGTAGTAGAAGCTCATATTAGAGCTAAACAGAGAGGGCAAAAAGAGTTTAATGCTAACCTTAGTGATAAAGATATTGAGAAGTTTTGCATTTTAAGTGATGAGGCTAGAGAGAGTTTAGATATGGCAACAAGTAGATTTATACTCTCCTTTAGAAGTATAAAAAAGGTGCAAAAAGTTGCTAGAACTATCGCTGATTTAGCGAAGTCTGAAGGAATAGAAAAAGAGCACCTACTTGAAGCCTTATCTTACAGAAGACGATAAGAGAGAACTCTTATCTATCTAAACATTATAGTAAGTGGCGTTTGGATGGTAAACAACTAGTGCAGAAGTTGATTGCTCAGGATGAATCTGGAAGGTTTCACTTAGTTCTATGCCAAACTCTTCAGGTTTAAGTAGGTCAAAAAGAGGGCGATTAAGCTCTAGGTCTGGACAAGCTGCATATCCAAAACTGTAACGACTTCCTTGATACTTGTTCATCTGAACATCTGCTAGAGTAGGTTTTTCACCCTCTGCAATGTTAAGGTCGAGTCTTATTTGCTTATGTGCTATCTCTGCAAGTGCTTCAGCTAACTCAACACCTAAACCGTGGAACTGATAGTACTCTGTGTAGTTTCCAGCTTCGTAGATAACTCTCTCTGCATCACTTAGTTTAGCTCCTGCACTGACACAAGTAAGTGCTATAACATCATGTCTATCTGCATGAAAGAAGTCACTGAGTGCTCGGTGAGGTTTTTTACCTTGACGAGGGAATGTGAACTCTTTTATGGCGTTTGCTTTGACTTCATCAAGTGGTTTTGTATTTACCTCTGCATCAGAGTTATACCCCTCTTCTTCATCAAATATTAAGAGTCTGTTATCATCAGAACGACAAGGCCAGTAACCATAGACTATAGTTGGTTCAAAAAGTTTTTTATCTAAAAACTCAGCTTTGAGTCTCTCATAAGCTGGCCATACAACTTCATCGAGTTGCTTCTCATAAGCCTCTTTTGTCATTCCTTTCGAGCTATAACCCCAACGAGATTTGAAAAGAAGTTTATGATTTATCCACTCAAACGCCATCTCTATCTGCTGTTGTGTAAGTTTTATCTCACGACGTCCCCAAAATGGAGGTGTTGGAATCTTCACATCACGAGAAGGCATTTTGAGTTCTGCAAAAGGTGGAATGATGACCTCTTTTTTCTCTACTCTCTCTATCTCTGGAGCATTAGGGTGTAAATTTGTGTCCATATTTCCCGCTTCGATACGGCTCATAGCTGTTACACCATCAAAAGCATCTTTACAGTAAAAGATAGGTCCATCGTAGAATGGACGACAGAAGTCATCGACAAAGGTACGAGTAAGTGCTGCTCCACCTATAAGAACTGGAATATCTATACCCTGTTCTTGAAGGAGTTTAAAATTCTCTTGCATTACTTGTGTAGATTTTACGAGTAGTCCACTAAAGCCAAGTGCTGCTATTTGACCGTTTTTCATAGCATCTATAAATTTTTCTAACTCTACTTTTATCCCAAGGTTCTGTACTTTAAAACCGTTGTTTGAGAGGATGATATCTACAAGGTTCTTTCCAACATCGTGAACATCACCCTTTACAGTTCCTAGTACTAAGGTTGTATCTACTGCTTTTTCTACTTTTGGTAGATAGGGATTTAAATGGTCAACTGTTTTCTTCATAGTCTCCGCTGATTGCAGAACAAAAGGAAGTTGCATCTGTCCTGAACCAAAGAGTTCTCCAACCACTTTCATAGCATCAATTAAAATCTCATTTACGATTCTTTCAGGCGCGATAGTGTGACGAACTTTTTCAACAAGAGGAATCATTCTATCCTTATCCCCATCCATAAGTAGCTTAGCAATTTTCTCTTCATCACTCATAGCAAGATACTCAGCATCTTCAGCAGTCGTATCAATAGCCTCTTTTGTACTAAAGTGTTCTATAAATGTAAAAAGAGCTTCACCATTTGGCTTACGGTTAAAGATAAGGTCATTACATATATCTTGATCCTCTTGACTTATCTTGTTAATAGGAATGATATGTTTTACATTGATGATAACTGATGTTAAACCAGCCTCTATACAGTGGTGTAAAAACATAGAGTTTAGATATGGACGGGCATCTTTATCTAGACCAAAAGAGATATTTGAGAGTCCTAGTGTTGCACTTACCTCTGGGTGTTTGAGTCTTAATGCACGGATAGCTTCAATGGTATTGATACCAGCATCCCAGTACTCCTCATCCCCTGAACCAAGTGTAAAAGTAAGAACATCAAAGATTAAATCCTCTTTTTTTATACCGTGACGATTAGTTGCAAGGTCGATGATACGGTCTGCTACTTTGAGTTTATCTTCAACACTCTTTGCCATTCCCACTTCATCAATAGTAAGACAGACAAGTGATGTACCAAACTTTTTAGCAAGTTTACACACTTCATCAAATTTCGGTTCACCATCTTCAAGGTTGACAGAGTTTAAAACTGGTTTTCCACCGATATTTTTGAGTGCGGTTTCAAGTCCCTTAGTCGAAGTAGAATCAGGCATCAAAGGAAGTGCAATTTTTTGGTTATACATTCCAATAACGGCGTTCATATCTTTTGTCTCATCTCGTCCTGCAAAGCCGACATTGACATCGACTACATGGGCACCTGCACGAACTTGTTGCTGTGCAACTGAGAGAGTTCCCTCATAATTTTCAGCTAAAATTAACTCACGAAAAGCCTTACTTCCCGTGGCGTTTGAACGCTCACCCATAAGAAGTGGAGCTGGTTCTTGTTTAAGAGTTGTAGTATTAAAAAGTGAAGCGATAGAAGTCTCATGAGAACCACTTGCCTCTTTAGGTGTAACACTTTGAGTGGCGTTTACAAGAGCACGAATGTGTTGAGGTGTAGTTCCACAACATCCCCCTAAAAATGAAACGCCATCATAAGCTAAGAACTTCTCTTGTTGTACTACAAACTCATCGGGTCCCATCGGGTAGTAAGTGTAACCACCACGGTTTTGTGGTAGACCGGCATTTGAGTGAACGGAGATAGGCTTATGCCAAAGTTCACTGAGTGTTCTCACATGTTTTAAAACCTGCTCCGGTCCTGTTCCACAGTTAAACCCTAAAGATAAAATATCAAAAGGCTCTAAAATAGTAGCAATAGTTGTAGCATCAGTCCCAATAAGCATAGTTCCACTCAACTCAATAGTCACAGAGACCATAATAGGGAGTTCTGTTTGCATCTGTCTGTTTGCTTCTTGACAGGCATGAAGAGCAGCTTTTATCTGTAGAGGGTCTTGACAAGTCTCTAGTAAAAAGATGTCAGCTCCACCATCAATAAGTGCCTTACAAAATTCAGTATATCCCTCATACATCTCATCATAAGTGATGTGACCGAGTGAAGGGAGTTTAGTACCTGGTCCGACTGAACCTAAAACAAAACGAGGATGTTCAGGAGTAGAGAATTTTTCACACTCTTTTTTAACCAGCTGCGCCCCTGCTTTTGTAAGTTCATAAGCACGACTACCGATGTCATACTCATCAAGAACCCAAGAGAAAGAGCCAAAAGTATTTGTAGTGATAAAATCAGCACCACTTGTAAGATAGGCAGAAAATATCTCACTTAAAACCTCAGGGCAGGTAACATTAAGAAGTTCATTACACCCCTCATTCCCTTCCCAAGCCTCTTTAGGAATCTTATCGTCACGCTGTTGTAGTTGAGTTCCCATCGCACCATCTATAATAAGTGGACGTTTTTTAATAGTCTCTAATATGTATTGTTTTGTATTCATAATGCTCTTTCTCTTAATTATTATCTGTTTATTTTATCAAAATAGAGCATAAAATATGCTTTTAAATAATTTATAAATTTTTATTATGTTATAGTTTAACATAAGGAGTCTTTTATGATGAAAAAAATATTAGCAACATCACTATTTGGACTGACACTTGTTATGTCAGGATGTGGTGATACAGAGGGTGAAGATCGTTTAGAAACTCAACAGTTACTAGATGCTGGAGATTATACAGCTGTTATAGAGAAGCTAGAATCTACAGCCCAATCAAATGATGAATATATTGCATTAGGTTCTGCATATATGGGTAAAGCAGGTTTGACTTTAACCAATATTGTATCTGCTATGGTTTCTGAGAGTAACACGAATGAGAGTGCTTTTGCAAGTTTTGTAACAGGAGTATCTAGTACAAGTACTACTACTGCAATATCTGATTTAAATAAAGCAATTAGCTTTTATACTCGTGTTGTAAATTATGCATGTACAGCGAGATACCGTACATTAAGTAATTCAGAAAAAGATATCTGTCTATATATAGGATTAGCAAGTACAAGTAGTGCTGCCGTTGCTATTGATTTAATTGCTGGTGATATTAGTAGCTTTGGTAACACAGATGTAGAGGATTATAAGTTAACAGCATCAGTATGTGGAATGAATTATGCATTTGATGGAAATGCATCTGGTTGTACTGTAACAGAGGGTTCAGATGTTAATTTCACAACACTTAATAGAGTTTATACACCACTTGTAATACAAGTTGATGCTGATACAGATAATACTGAATATCGATATTTAATGAATGACTCAAATCAAACTGTATTAACTAGTGACTACTGTACTGCTACAGATTTTTCTACGAGAGTAGCAACATATATAAGTGGAACACCAGAATACTATGCGTGTCCAATAAGTGAAACAGCTTCTTCAGAAGAGTTGACAACAGCCAGTGTTCTTGTTAATGTATTAAACGAAGGTATAGACTCAATAAGTGGAGCTGCTTCGGAAGAGACACAAACAGATATTGATGAATTTAAATGTGATATTCTTGGTGGTTCTTTTGATGGTACAGATTGTAATGTTTCATTAGATACAAATGTTACAATTCAAGATATATTTGATTATTTAAATACTCAGAATTAAAGAGGTAATAAAAATGAAAAAGAAAATAATTGCATCAGCACTTCTTGGAGTTACTACATCACTAATGGCTTTAGGTGCGGAACAAGCATACTTATATAAAGATCCTAGAATAATGGGTATGGGGGGAGCGAATGTAGCAGTTGGTGGATACTCTAGTTCAGTTTTTAGTAATCCTGCAGGACTTGCAAATATTGATAAAAAAAATGGTTATGTTGTTGATATTTTAAACATAGGGTTAAGTGGTAGCTCTGGAATTATAGATTTTGCAGATGATCTTTCTAATGCTGAAACAGATGAAGAGATGACTGATGTTTTAGAAAAATATGCAGGTGAACATTTTCATGTAGGTGTTGATAACTATTCTGCTGTTTCACACAATGGAGATAATTTTGCATGGAGTGTTGGGTTGTTAACAGCATCTGATATAAATTTAGAAGTACACCCTAATGGAAGTACAAACGGTGGACTTCTTGAAACTACTTCAAGAGTTTATGGTGGGGTTGTAGTAGGTGCAGCAAAAACATACGATACTCAAATAGGTCGTGTTGATGTAGGAGTGGGTCTTAAGTTCATAACACAAAAATCGTACGAAGGTGCATTGGGTTTAAGTGAACTAGTAAATAGTGATGATATAGCACAAACACTTCAAGATAAGTATGAAAAAGATTCATCGGGTGTAGGCTTAGATCTCGGGATGACTTACTACCCTTTTGAAGATAGCCTTTGGCATCCTGCAGTTGGTTTAAGTGTTCTAAATATAGGTGATATGAGCATGGATGATAACTTTGGTCAACAGCCTATGACTGTCAATATAGGAATCTCTATTACACCTGAAGTTAAATACTTACATAAATTTGTTTTGGCTGTTGACTATGTTGATATTTTCAATGAAAATATAATTCGTATATATGATTATAATTCTGATGGTGATGTAGTTTATTATAGTGATTATACAGATAGTGATTACATAAAACGTATTCGTATTGGAGCAGGGTTTGGAATCTACGATAGTAAATGGTTCTCTGCACAGATCAATACGGGGCTTTATCAGGGTGCATATACAGCAGGTTTAGATATCTCTTTAAGTATTTTAAAACTAAATGTTGCTACTTATGAAGAGCAGGTAGGTACAGGGAGTGTAGACATCCCAGATAGAAGATATATGGCTCTTTTATCTTTAGGTTGGTAAACTGACGAAATAATCTATTAAACTCTTGACTTTCATCGTCATAAATAGCTATAATGACGATGAAAGTCAATAATAAGAGGAGTTTAATCGCTAAATGATAGTTTCATATATTAGACCAGATAAGATTTTTGATGCTGCGCATGAGCAGTTACAGTCTATTAATGCTTATGCAATTGCTAAAAATCTTGTTATTGATGAAGAGTTCATTGACCAAATATCTCAAAACAAACGACTTACAGATCGTAACCATGTGACACAATACTTTCAAACAAAAAAGATTGATACATTATTGATTTATGATGTTTGGGTACTTAGTACAAATATGGAAGATGTTATTCAAATGTTTTCGTGTATATTAAAAAATGATTTTAAAGTACACTTCGTTAAACAATCTGTAACTGTAAGTTCAAAAAGTAGTGTAATGCTTGTTCTTGGTCTTATAGATCAACTTCGTCAGGTTTTACAGGATGAGTCAACGAAGGTGATAGGAAGACCAAAGGGGAGCAAGTCAAGTTCTAAATTTGATAAGTATATCAATGAAATTATAAAGTACCTACAAGCTAAAAAAAGTGTAAGTGAAATGGCACGACTTTTAGAGGTAAGTAGAAGTTCTTTAAAAGATTATATTGAATCTCGAGAGTTAAAACAAGTAGCATTAGGCTCTTTAAAACAAGAGACACCTAAAGATGCAGAAGAGAAGGTAATCTCGACGATTATCTGTCCAAATACCATAGAAACAGGAGAATAGTATGAGTAAAGAAAAAAAGGGTATTAAAATACCAACACCGTGGAGAATTAAACGTTATTATGTATATATAATAGCTACAATCGTCTCTTTAGCCTTACCTTGGATAGTAGTAGATGGAAATCATTTCTTCTTACTATCATTTGATAATATGCAACTACACCTAGCCTTTGTTAAGTTTGATATGCAAGAGTTATATTTAATGCCATTTTTACTAATGTTAATGTTCTTAGGTATATTTGGCATGACTGTTGTTGGTGGTCGTGTTTTTTGTGGTTGGGTATGTCCACAAACTGTATTTCGTGTCATCTATCGTGACTTAATTGAAACTAAAATTTTAGGTCTTCGTGGTCGTATTAAGAACAAACAGAAAGAGCCTGATATGACTAAACCTGAGAATAAGGTTAAAAAAGTCATTGCAGTATTAATGTGGTCTGTGTTAGCTCTTGTTGCTGGTGCTGACTTTATCTGGTACTTTGTTCCTCCAGAAGATTTTTTCAAATACATTCAAAATCCTGCTGATCACATGACTATGCTTGGTTTTGTTGGTGGTGTAGCTGCTTTCTTGATATATGATATTGTATTTATGAAAGAGAACTTCTGTATCTATGTATGTCCTTACTCTCGTGTTCAGTCAGTTCTTTATGATGAGCATACAGTTATGGCACTTTATGATATGCACCGTGGTGGTCATATTTACGATGGACATGATAAAAAATACAATAAACAAAAAGAGATACAAGTTGCTGAGCCTCATGCTGAGTGTACAACATGTGAATCTTGTGTAACTGTATGTCCAACTCATATTGATATTCGTCAGGGTCTTCAGCTAGAGTGTATTAACTGTTTAGAGTGTGTTGATGCTTGTACAACGGTTATGGGTAAACTTGGTAAACCATCTCTTGTAACATGGTCAAGTGATTATGAGATCGTTGATCAAAAAGGTAAAACAAAATATTTCCGTCCAAAAGTTTTAGCGTATATCGCACTTCTGACTGGTATAGCAATTATATTAGGAATGATGGGTAGTACAAAAGAGCATATGCTTTTAAATATTAATAAAGAGACACGTCTTTATTCTACTAAAGCATTAGCAGATGGTAAAGTAAGAGTAGATAACTCATATATTTTCTTACTTCAAAATACAGAAAATAAAAAGATGAAATTCTATTTTGATATTATCCCTCCAAAAGGTATGGAAGGTAAAATCGTTATTGCAACACCGAGTAAACCTTTTTATGCTACACCAGGTATGAAAAAGAAAAAAATTGTTACTTTAAGAACAACAGATCATTTAGCTGCTGATAATAGAAAAGATACTATTATCCCTATCACTATTCATGCTTATGCATTAGATGCAAATGGTACAAAAAGTGAAAAAATTTCTGTTATAAGAAAGTCAATATTCATCTACCCTAAAGAGAGTATTTTAAATAAGGCTAAATAATAACTCTTTAGTCATGATAAACTTTTAGAATTTATTTCTAAGAGTTTATCCCTCTTGCATAACACCTTTTCATCAAATATTTGCTAAAATAATTAAAATACAAATAGAAGTAAAATAGCTTTTTGGTATAATGCGGAAATTATACAAATATAAAGGATTTGGATGTTAAACATATCTAAATATAAAACATATACAAAAGGTTTACTTGCAAGTATTGCAGTAGCGATTTTAGCTAGTACAATTACACATTTTATCTCTTTTAGTACAGCAACTGTTGCTATTATTCTTGGAATGATTATTGGAAATATATTTTTTACTACTTTTCATACAGATGAACCTGGATTTAAAAGTGGTGTTAAATGGGCAGAGAAAGATCTTTTAATGTTTGCTATTGCACTAATGGGAATAAATCTTAATTTTACAATGCTAGCAAATTTAGGTGTTCAAACTATTTTAATTATAGTTTTAGGAATGACTTTTACAATCTTTACAGGTGTTTTTTTAGGGAAGCTTTTTAAACTTAATCCAAAACTTTCACTTATGATAGGAATAGGAAATGGTGTATGTGGGAGTTCTGCAATCGCTGCAACTTCAGGAGTTGCAAAAGTACAAAGTAACGATATAGGTGTAAGTATCGCACTTGTAAACCTAATGGGAACTATAGGAATCTTTTTAGCACCAGCAATAGCACATTTTTTAGGTTTTACTGATATTCAAGCGGGTATCTTTACAGGAAATACACTTCAAGCTGTTGGTCAAGCAGTAGCTGCTGGATTTAGTATCTCTCCTGAGGCTGGACATTATGCTACAGTTGTTAAAATGGGTAGAGTTTTACTTCTTGTTCCTCTTGTTCTGATCTTAATATATATAGCTAAAAAAGAGAGCCAGAAAGAGGGTGATGAGGTAGAAGGAAAAGCAAAAGTAGGGGTGCCATCTTTTATAATTTGGTTTGTAGGTTTCTCTGTTGTAGCTTCTCTTGGATGGTTACCAGCAGAGGTTGAGTCTCTTATTGGAGTGGTTAGTCACTATATTACTCTTATCGCAATGAGTGCTATAGGATTAATGATACACTTTGGAACAATAGTAAAAACTGCAGGAACAGCCTTTAAAGTCTCTTCACTACTTTTTGCATTACAGTTAATGTTTAGTGCTCTTCTTATCACTATATTGCAAGTCGGTATATAGAGTTACTTTAAGGACACTATTTATTAAAAGATTATATAATTTATAAAATAGTTAGTAGGAGTTAAACACTATGTCTCATTTACCTAGTACACTTAACTCCTTTTGGCTTTGGCGTGAAGTCTCATCGAAACTTGGCGTTTCAAATCCAGCTTATAAGTACTGGAAAAATACACCAAATATTAAGCTAAACAATAAATATATTTTTATTCAAAAAGAGACCCTACCTCAAAAACATCTTCACATAGAAGAGATTCTAACAGACCTTTCTGGTCATCTTCCAATTAAATTTGCATCTGATCAACTTCATGTTAATGAGCATATATTCTCCTATGAGAAAATGAAACTACATAAAGAGTTTGAGTATAAGTTTGTAGAAGATGTTAAATTTGTAAATATTAAGAAGTTTTTTCGAGAAAATGGGATAAAAGTTACCAAGAACTCTCTTATTCAACTTGGGAAAATGAAAGAGTTAGAGTTTACACCTGAATCAACTTTTTATCGTTTAAAGAATGATTATGGAATAGTGGTATACGACTGATGAATACATTCTTTATTGAGTTTCGTGATCCTCTTTTTTCGATTATTATCTTTTTTGTAATTATCTTCATGATAACATTTTTCTCTTACTGGTGGAATAGATATAAACATAGAGAAGATTCAAAATACTTAGATAATTTTTTAAAGCAATTTAGAACACTGCCGTCTAAAGATGAATTAAAAGTCCTTATCACAAGTGGTGATTTATCTGAAAAATCATGGCTACTTCTTGCTAATTCATATTATAAAAATGGTGATTATGAAAAAAGTATAGAGATTTATAATGAAATTTTAAGTATTGGTAGTAGTGAGAACAAAAGAGATACGATGTTTTTACTTGGAAAAACATATTTTAAAGCGGGTTTTTTAGAACGTTCAAAACAGGTCTTCTTGAGTATCTTAAAAACAAATCCTAGAACACCACAAGCATTAAACTATCTCTTATTGGTGTATGAGTATATGAGAGATTATAAGTCTGCCCTTGAAGTACTCGAACCACTAGATGAGTTAAATTCTGATATTGAACTTGATAGTATATACCTAAAAATAATGGCACTTTTAAATGCTACAGATATTTCACAAGATGAGAAAGTTGAAACTCTTTTATCTATATATAAAAATACACATCAACTCGCTCATATAGTTTTTGAATATCTCTTTCGAGCAAATCCTAAGCTTGCATGGGAAAATTTTGATAGCTCTAAAAGTGAAATTTTAAGTGACATACTATGGGGAATCGAGTTCAAAAATTTGAATTTAGATATAATTTCACAAAATGGCTATTTAAGAGAACTTTATAGTGCAAGAGGGGATATTAATCTTGCACAATCAAGCTCTGTATTTGAATTTGATGTATTGATTAAACTAAATGGAAAAGGAAATGCAACTTTGACTTTTGAGTATATGTGTGATGCATGTAAACAAGTTTTCCCTTTCGCTTTTAATCGCTGTTCATCATGTCATAGTGTTGATACAGCTCATGTTGAGTGGAGTTTGAGTAAAGATTATTACAAAAATCTTAATGAAGAGAATAACTCTTTTCAATAAGAAAGAAGATAGAGGATAAAAGAGAAAATAATGAATAAAAATATAGAAATATTAGAGCAAGAACTAGGATATGAGTTTAAAGATAAAAAACTTATTATTGAAGCTCTGACACATAAAAGCTATAAACAGCCTTATGATAACGAGCGTTTAGAGTTTTTAGGTGATGCTGTTTTAGACCTTATTGTTGGAGAGTACCTGTTTGTAAAATTTCGAAAATCAGACGAGGGTAAACTTTCTAAAATTAGAGCATCTCTTGTGAATGAAACTGGTTTTGATAAATTAGCTCGTTCATTAAAACTAGGGGAGTATATCTTACTCTCTAATGCTGAAGAGAATAATGGTGGCCGTGAAAAATCTTCTCTACTCTCAAATGCATTTGAAGCTGTTATGGGAGCTATTTATCTTGAAGCAGGACTTGATATAGTTGGTAAAATTGCTATAGATTTGATAGAGTCTAACCATGAAGAGATCTCTCTTGATTCTCTCTTTCGTGATTTTAAAACAACGCTACAAGAGCTGACACAGGCTAGATTTGGGATTACACCTGAGTATAAGGTTTTAGCATCTCGTGGACCTGATCATCTTAAAGAGTTTGAAGTTGGCGTTTTTATAGAGGGTAGAGAGTATGCACGAGCTATCGGTAAGAGTAAGAAAATTGCACAACAGGTGGCAGCTGAAGAGGCCGTAGCACTTCTTAAGAAGGAAAAATAGTGAATAGTTTTGGAATGAAGTTACAGTTTAGTACTTTTGGAGAGTCTCATGGAAAGGCTATTGGATGTATTTTAGATGGTCTTCCTGCAGGACTTAAAATAGATGAAGAGTATATTCAGAGTGAGCTTGATCGTAGAAAGCCTGGTAAGAGTGAGTTTGAGACGGCTAGAAAAGAGGCAGATAAGGTAGAGATACTTAGTGGTGTGTTTGAGGGTTTAAGCACTGGTACCCCTATTGCTATGATTATTTTCAATACAAATCAGAAATCAAAAGATTATACAAACATAAAAGATGTTTTTCGTCCTGGACATGCTGATTTTACTTACTTTCATAAGTATGGATTACGTGACTATCGTGGTGGAGGAAGAAGTTCTGCTCGTGAGACTGCTGCTCGTGTGGCTGCTGGAGCTATCGCTAAGCTTATGTTACAAGAGCTAGGTATTAGTGTTAAGAGTGGTATTTGCGAGGTTGCTGGGATTAAAAGTGAAGAGTTTAACTACGAGAGTGCTAAGAGTAGTATCATTTATGCACTTGATAAAAATGTAGAAGAGGCTCAAAAAGAGGCAATTTTAAAAGCTAAAAACGATCATGACTCTGTAGGTGGCGTTTCACGTCTGCTTATTCAAGGTGTACCTATCGGTTTAGGTCAGCCACTCTACTATAAACTTGATGGTGTTTTAGCAGATGCTATGATGGGTTTAAACGCCGTAAAAGCTGTTGAAATAGGTGATGGTGTTTTAAGTTCTCGAGCCTTAGGTTCACAAAACAATGATGAGATTCGTGCAAATGGCTTTGAATCAAATCACTCTGGTGGAATTTTAGGTGGAATTAGTAATGGAGATGATATTGTGCTCAATGTTTACTTCAAACCTACACCCTCTATCTTTAAAGAGCAACATACAGTTACTACAGAGAATGAAGAGGTTGATTTTTCACTTAAAGGAAGACATGATCCTTGTGTAGCAATACGTGGTACTGTGGTATGTGAATCTATGGCAGCACTAGTGATAGCAGATATGTTACTACTCAATATGGGATCAAATATGCAAGGTGTAAGTAAATACTATAAGTAAGGGGGTTGTTTATGTCAAAAATATACAAAGATGAGAATGGAGATGAGTGGTTCTTTTCTAATGGTAGTTATATTTTAAGTGAAACTGATGCCAATGGAATAATTATTTATGCAAATGAACTTTTTTGTGAACTTGCAGGATATAATTTAGAAGAGCTAATTGGAGAACCCCACAATATTATTCGTCATCCTGATATGCCTCGTATCGCTTTTGCTGGACTTTGGAATGACATCAGAGATAAAGGGTTTTGGACAGGTATAGTAAAAAACTTAAGAAAAGATAGAGGTTACTATTGGGTACATGCAACAGTTTTAAGAAGAGTGCATAGTGATGGAAGTGTTACATATTTATCAGTAAGAGGTGTAGCTAGTAGAGAACAGATCGCCTCGGCAACTACTCTCTATGCTGAATTAAAGTCTAAAGAATAATGATTTAAAAATCATCATCTCCAAACTCTTGTTCTAGTTCTAGTTGATATTTTTTATCTTTTTCTTTTTGTAGTTCTACTTTACTTAAAAATGTTTCATGAAGAAACTCACCAAAAAATGTTTTTGATTCTGTTTTTGCAAGAAAAAGATAGATGCTTATTATAAGTCCAAAAACAGTAAGTCCAGCTATGATTTTTTGCATTGGATTAAACATCTGTATAGGTTCTTTAATTGTGATTTCACATGATCCACCTGGACAATGTTTAGGGTCTTCTTTTGTGATATATTTATAAAGAATACAACCTATACAGATAGCAAAAGCACTCTCAAAAAACATCAAAGTTATACAGAGAACACAAACAAGTACTTTATAGAAAGTAATATCCCAGTTTAGAACAAACCAGTAGACCATAGGAAATGATATAAACCATCCTAGCATCCATGCAAAACGTTTCTGTATGGCACCAACATATTCAGGTTTTTGATTACGTACAATAAACTTTCCTAGAAGTAATGAAGGAGAGTATCTTGGATTAAAAACTCTAGCTACAAAATCAAACCAGAGAAATGCTAAATAAACTTTTGCAACAATAATATGGTTAAATCCTATGCCTAGAAATATAACAATAGTCCCTAACATTGTTAAAATTCCAGCTGCTGCTCTAGCCTCTTTTTCATTTATAACGGGGATATCATAACCCGGAACTGTTTCCCCGTAATTAGACCAAAAAGTTTGAAAACTCAATTATATTCTCCTATCTTATATTTTAATTATTGCTACTGACTCATATCAGTTATAATAGCTTCAATCATTCCTTGTGCTTTACGAAGAGGCTTTATTGACTCATCATCCTTAATATCAAGAGTAGTTATCCAGTTCTCGACTGATAAAAAGCCCATATGCATTTTATTTTCACCTACTTTTTTATAAAGGTAAAAAGAGCATGGAGCCCAAGCACCAGCTTCTGGATGAGTTTTAGATACAGGATATATAACATCAAATTTACAGATAGAATATGTGTGATAAAAATCATATACACCTACATAACCAGCATCATCAAAAATTTCTTCTTGTACATTTGTATAGTTTGGTAAGAGAAAGCCAAGAGGTTCAAGCTCACCCTCAAACTCTGCTTCAAACTCCTCTATAAAATCTTCAGGAGATTGATCATTTAATTCAATATTGCTAACAAAACTACTTGCTAAAGTCTTTTTAGGAAAGTTTACAGTGTAGTCTAGTTTTTTAAAAGAACCATTTGGCATTGCCTTCTTAAGAGCTTGTTGAATCAATGATGCATAAGTGATTAAATCGGGGTCATCAAGAGGTATATTAATAGTTCTTGCCATCCCTTCAATACTTAATGTTGATATATTCATTGCGCCATCTTCAGACTCCCAGATAGACATTGATAGTGGTGTTAAAGCACCAAAATTAGGATATTTCTTTATCAATTTAAGTGTTAAATCATTATTTATATACATTGCAAGATTGTAAATTTTATAGTGAACAGTTTTAAATCTAGTTTTGAAAGGTTTGTTCATATCATTATTACCGGGAACATTCAAGCCTACTGATTCAAATGCATCTTCAATTGATTTAGTTGTAATCTTTCCATCTTTATTAGGACTTGTATAGACTTGAACACTTTGAATTGTTTCTGATTTTTTAGGGATAATAATTTTTTCATTACAAGCAGTGATAGATAGAGTTAGCGATAATGCAACAATTAATGTATATATTTTTTTCATAAATTTCCTTTTAATGAAAACATTTCTTCTCTGATTTTAGCATTATTTGTATATAGATTCTATTAATAATTTAAAATTTCTACTTGATCACCTAAATGTATTTCGGAAGTTCCTTCTATAACTTTAGCAAATATACCTCTATCGTTTTTAAGAAGTTTTGGTAGCCTTGAATCTAAGGAAGATAGCCCTTTACAAAGAGTACAATTTTGTGTGATCTCTAATATAGTATTTCCTATTTTAATTTTATTACCTTCTATAAGAGAGTAGGGGTTTATATCTATTAATATATTTTCACCTAATGCTCCCTCATTAATATCAATATTGTTGTCTTGACTTAGTTTGTAACTATATTGAGAGCTTAAGAGAATTGATCGCATTGGATCTTTAGCATAAAATTTATCACCTATTATGCCATTAGTGTCTATTGTAATGAAATCAACACTAAGACGAGTTTTTTTATCACTATTTTGTGTAATGAAAAGTTCTATTACTTTACCTGTCATATTTGTTACCTGTTATATTTTCTTGAATAATAATTTGTTGAAAGAGTAGAGAAGTTTGAAGTAATACAAGATGATAAATTTATTTAAAAATTTATCATTAATTGTATTAGGGTTAGATTAGAATAATAAGCATAAAGCTTATTATTTAATTTTACCTTTACCTTTACCAGTCTTACCTTTACGGTCAGTCCAAGTCATAAGTAATTTGTCACCTTTTTTAAAGTCACCTTTAAATTGGAACTTGAAAATAGGGTTTTTAGATAGGAATTGAGATGTTGACATCTCAATAACAGTCTCACCATTTACAGTACCTGTAATATATGTAATAAAGTTAGCATCATCTCTGTTACCAGTCTTTTTTTTCATTTGGTTGTATGTGCTCATCTCATGTTTAGCCATAGCTTTAACTTTAACAACACCGTTTTTTAGTTTTGCTTTTACTTTCATTGTTCCCATAATTTACCTTTATAATTAATTTTTATTGTTTGTTAAAGGATTAACCTTCACAACCACCAAGTGCAACATCTAAAGTTTGTTTAGCAGCATATAATTTACCGTCTGTACCTTCAGCTACTATAGTAATAGTACCTGGTTTACCCATTTTAATCTTAATTGAGTAGTTATTAACACTATATTTATTAGTAGTTATTGCCATAACTGCAGCTTCTGGATTCGCATCTTGAAATACTGCAATTGATTTGATATCTTTATCTGTTGAAAAATCAACAGGAATAGCACCACCATTACTTGCAACTTTAGGAGCATTTACTTTAACACCTTCCATTACTAGGTCTGTTGAACCGTACATAGCTTTAATAGCATCATCAACTGTATGAGCTTCCCATACTGCTGGCTTTGTTTTTCTATAGTCTTCTGCTTTTACACTCGCTGGAACTGTAGCTAAAGCTAAAGCACCAAGAGTCATACTTAAAAAATTTCTTCTTTCCATAATTCTTCCTTGTTATTAAGTTTATTTACCGTTGATTAAGTAATCAACAACTGATTTAAAGTCTGCATCTGAAAGAGTAGACCCACCTTTAGGTGGCATACCACCCTCTGTTCCATGAATAGCACTTGCATAAAGTTTTTCCATACCTTTGGCAGTATACTGACTCCAGTCAGATTCATTACCAAAAGCTGGTCCAACACCATTTCCGTGACACATTGCACAGTTGTCAGCATAAACAGCTTTTACATCAAGTGCTTTTTTCTCTTTAGGTAGATCTCTTACATCACTCATAGGAGGTAAGAAATCTTTAATTCCACCATTTGCGATACGTTTTATTTTTACAGTATCTTTTTGACAATCTGTCATACAACGTTCACTAGGTTTTACTTTAATCGCCCCAAAGTTAGTTGGGTTAGCATAGTATGCACGAATATCTTGTAGAGCATTCGGTCCATCTATATTTGGCTCAAAACCATTTACATTTGGCATTACTATTTTTAAGAATTTTTTACGATCAAGAACATATTCATCATCAACTTCTTCACCATCAATTTCAAACTCATTGATATTTAAAATATATGCTGTAAGTGCATAAGCTTGATCATCAGTTAAAGTTTTAGATTTATTATGAGGCATACCATCTTTAATGTACCACCATAGTGTACTTACTTTTGGCCAATAAGAACCAAATACACGAATAGGACCATCCACTTCAGGATCTTTCCATCTGTTGTTTGTTAGTGTCTTTTGAAGTTCATAAGCATTACCTTTTGAAAGTGATGGGTATCCACCTCCACCTGAACCAAAGTCTCCGTGACATGATACACATTTTGCTTCATAGAGCTCTTCACCCTCTTCAACAGAACCACTACCTTCAGGAAGGCCTTCTCCACTAGGCATAACATCTTTATTCCATGCTGCTAATTCATTAGGAGTAGGAGTACGGCCATTAAAGATTTTTGGTGCATCTATTGCAACTTGTGGGTTAACATCATAAGGACCAGTTTTATCATTTACAATAGGGTATGTAGCTCCACCATCGATTGTAGCCTGACCTTTTACTTCAGTAACACCTACTGACGGCTCTTCTACACATCCTACTGAGAATAGTGCAATTGCCGCTGCTGTAGAAGCAGTAATTAATAATTTACGATCTAATTTGAACATGATTTACCTCTCCTTTAGCATTTACTTCCCAAGTCTCTACCGCATTTCTATGGTAAACTGACTCAACACCCATTACACTGACTTCTTGGTCAATTGTAGGTTGAATATATCCAGCATCATCCATAGCACGTGATGTAAGAAGTAGCTGTTTTCCATTTAATTGAAAATCTTTAGGTATAGTGTACATGAAAGACCAACGAGTCCATGATTTAGGAAGTACTAAACCTTTTAACTTAGCCTCTTTATAGTTTCTACCACCATCAAATGATATATCTACACCTGTTATCGTTCCCATACCAGACCATGCTAGTCCTTCTATTTCAACGATATCGCCCTCTTTAACATTTGTCCAATCAATTTCTGGAGATGGAGATGTTACAGTAGAGTTAACTTCATTTGCATAGAAGTGTTGGATAGCTTTACCAGTTGGTTTAAGAGCTGTATATTTAGAAGTCTCTTCTTTACAGTACCAAGGCTCAGATGCAAACTCTAAACGTTTTAACCATTTAACACATAAGTTACCTTCCCAACCTGGAAGTAAAATACGTACTGGATAACCTTGTTCTGGGCGAAGTGCTTCACCATTTTGACCCCAAACGATCATAGCATCATCAAGAACTTTATCTATAGGAATCGTTCTACCCATTTCAGAGTTATCAGAACCTTCTGCTAGCATCCATTGTGCTTCTGGTTTAAGACCAAGATCTGCAAGAATAGTTTTAAGATAAACACCAGTCCACTCAGCACAAGACATAAAACCTTTTGCAAATTGAATAGAGTTAAACTGTGGTCCACGCCACTCTTGTCCACCATTAGCAGGACACTCAATAAAGTGAGTACGAGTTACAGATGGGTATTTTTTTAGTTGTTCTAAAGTAAGAACGATAGGCTTCTCAACTAAACCGTGAATCATTAAGCGATATTCATGTGGATCTACGTGTGCTACACCACCATGAGAACGTGAGAAAAATAGACCATTTGGTGTAATAATCCCCATTGACTCTTGAATTGGTGTTACAGCAATTGATGCTCTGAAGTTCCCAGATGCTAAAAGTTTTGTATTTCTTCTTAATACATTGTGCTCATATTTTGATGGCACTCCATATCTATTTTTAGTTACTGGATCTCCCCAAGTTTGCCCCCATGGTACATGGTGCATTATTGCTGGGTCATCAGCTCTAGCGTTAGATGATACAAGTGATGTTCCCGCAATAGCAGTTACTGACATAGCTGCTTTTTTGAAAAAATCTCTTCTATCAATCTCTTGATTAGATTTTTTATTATCCACATTTTCTCCTTTAAAGGTTGTTATTACTTATTATTTAAATGAATATTTATTCTTAATTTTACAGAGGTAAAACTTTTACTCTCATATTATGCCATGTTATACTTAATCGTAAATTTATAAATGAAGTAAAAGAGGGAATTAATGAGATAAAAATGTGATATTGATTATTTTTTAGGCAAAATGGGTTACAAAATGAAACATTAAATCTACAATGCTCTTTGTATAATAGATAGTAATAGATAGTTCTGATTTGATTTGTCTTCAAAAAATACTATTGTATACTTTTCATGTTCGATATCTTTAATATTTTCATCATCGAAGTATATAGATTTTTTATATTTGTGAGCTTTAGTTTGGATGTTGATAATTATAGTATCAAGATAGAGCTTAAAGGCTTTTGCAGCTTTAAAATCTTCCTCTGCAAATTGGGAAAGAAGCTCTTTAAGTTGTGTCTCATAAAGTGGGGTACATAAGATATTCATTATTTGTCTCTTTTTGCTAACCAGCTAGAAATTTCTTTCATGCTGGTAAAATACTCTTTAGCAGTTTGAGTATTAAGTTTGTATAGTTCAAGTGCATCTTGCATCTCTTTTTGAAACTTAATTTGTTGCGCTGTCATAACTATTCGTCATCCTCTTCTGATGCAGGTATTTCGATACCATAGTATGTATCAATCTCTTCACTATGTGAAATGATTTCATCTATAGCATCTTGATAAAGTTCAACTTTTGCTTCATCTTCGTCTTCATCTTCTGCTGCTGTATTTGCTTCATTTAAAGATTCCATAATGATAAATGATTTAAATGGCGTTCCATATTTATATACTATCTCTCCACCCATTTTTCCTTGATAAAGAACAGTTGCACTTAGTGCCAATAATGCAATAACCGTTACAGCTTGAATAGCATATTTTTTAAGTTTACAAGAAATCATTGCTACTACTGCTATGATTGACATAGCAATAGCAAGGTTAAGTCCAAGTGCTTTATGTGCTTTGAGAGTCTCTTGTCCTGCTGCACTTAAGTAGTTATATATTTCAGGACCTGCTTGAGAACCTGTATACCATGCAGCTATAAGTGCAAGAGCTGCAACAAGTGAAGCTCTTGCATAAAGCTTTGATGCAGTCTCTGTTTTTACAAATAGATAGATTAGTCCAATAACGGAAGCGATTATAGGTAGAACAATAGCAAAGTGTGCTGATGCGGGGTGTAGCATATTTAAATCCTTGTTTTAATTATGTATTATATATAAATTATTATTTCTAAACAATAGTTAATTATAATAATTTATTATCTTAAACTATTTTTTATCCATTGCATCTTTAGCAGATTTTAGAGCACTGCCAAGTGCTACTCTTGCTACACCAAATGCTTGAATACCCATCCGTTTTGCTTCTTGTGCTTTTGGAGATTTCAGAGCTATATCCGCTTTTCTAATAGCATTTTTTGCAAAATCTGAGAATTTTGCTTTCATAACTTCCGCGGTCTCTTTAGAGATAATCATTAACTCCTCTAAATCATAACTCATTGCCTTATTGAGATCAAGAAGTATTTTTCGAGTTGATTGTGTACTCTCACCTGCTTGTGTAGCTACAACTTGAGTGAAAAGAACATCTGTCTGGTTCAAGTCTTCAATGATAGTATCATAATCTTCAATGAGGATGTGTTTAGCTTCAACTGGCATAAATTCAAGTCTCTTTTTAAATCTATCAATAGATTTTACAAGACCACTTCTCATTCCTTTAAGTGTAGCTTTTAAAATATCATCAGCTTTTGTCGGAGTTGCTTCAGCTACTTCAATAGCTGAGACTAAAATAGTTGAGAGAATTTTTCGAATACGAATAGTATTGAGTGAGCCCTCTTTGATTGATTCAAATGTTATCTCTTTAATTACTTCTGTTGTTGATTCAACTATATCTCCATCTTGATCTTTTTCAAGAGCAGTAATAAGTGCTGACTCAACCATTTCACTTAAAATGTCGTAGAGATCTATTGATTGTAGTTTTACTTGATGTAATTTTAATAGTGCATCTTTTTCATTTTCAAATTTATCTTCAAGGGCATGAAATATTTCATATTTAGTATTTTGAAGTGCTTCTGATTTTTTTTCTAACTCTCTTTCTATAGTAGCTTTTTTTTGAAGAAGTTCGCTAACATCTGCTGACAACTCTTGTGTCTCTTTTTCTATTATAGAGAGTGTTAACTCTTTTATCTCTGCTAAAGAGAGAGAATCAATTTTAATGTCACTCTTGTTTAGTGTTTCTAGAACTCGTTTTTGAATTGAGTTTTCCATAGTTTACCCCTTTAAAGTACCATCTTAATGGATTGGTGTTTTTTTAATGCTTCGAAGATAAATGTTCTATCATCTTCATTATGTACTAAAATATCAAGGTTCATACTTGTGTATTTTCCTGTTTTAGATTTATTTGAAGCCGTAAGTTTATGATCTCTCTCATCAATAACATCATGAATAGCTTTTTTGAGTGCTTTTTCTTCGGATGCAATAACTTTGTAGCACCAGTTACATGGGTACTCTAAAACTACTTTTTTTTCACTATCGTTTATAATTTCCATTTTTTCCTCCTGATTTTTCTTCAAGTTGAACATTTCTGATAATCATACCCTTATCTATAGCTTTTACCATATCATAGATAGTTAAAAGACCAATACTTGTTCCTGTTAAAGCTTCCATTTCAACACCTGTTTGTCCTGTGAGTTTAGCTGTAACTATTAATTTAAATCCAGGAAGAGAAGGAATCTCTTCAACTTCACAGTTAATACCACTAAGGTTTAAAGGGTGACACATAGGGATTAAATCACTTGTCTTTTTTACACCCATTATCGCTGCAATAACAGCTGTTTGTAAAACAGGACCTTTTTTAGTAGCTTCACTTACAATGGCATCATAAGCATCTTGACTCATCTCAATCATTCCACTTGCTACAGCAACTCTAGTACTCTCTTGTTTATCACTAACATCGACCATTTTTGGTCTTTGGTTCTCATCTAAGTGTGTTAAATTCATATGCAATTCTTTTTATTTTTTACTATTATAGCAAAGAGGAGTTAACTAATGTTTTTATTATATACTTTTTTCATTGAGATAGGATATATAAGCCTCTTTATACTCTTTCGGGTGGTTAAGATTTTTAAAGAGAGATTGGTTTGAAAAATGGAGATATTTTGTTTGAGAGTTTTTGAGAAGAAAGCCTAGTTTATGATTATCTGTATTTTGCATTATTTTAAATTTTTCTTCTAGTGAACGGTAGTATATACCACAAAGAGGTTCTATTCCTCTATCTGTTTTGGCGATAATTGCATCAAGTTTTGCATCCCTATTTTCCATAAGCAGAGTAATTATCTCTTCATTAACAAAAGGGGAGTCTACACTTAGTACAAAAATATTTTCGCTAGAGAGAGTTTTAAAAGCAGCTATAAATCCAGCAGTAGGGGCATAAGTTGCATCTTCATTGTCATCCTCTATAAAGTTAGCATCAAAATTGAATTTATTTTTATCTTTACATGATATATATACATTTTTAAATATTTTGGAGAGTTTGGCATATTGAAATTCTGTGAGGGTTTTGTATGAGCCAAAAGGGAGAAGAGATTTATCCTCTCCCATTCGACTGCTTTTTCCACCTGCGAAGATTACACAGGGAATATTAAACATCTAGTTTCTTGTAAGTTCTGCTTCGATACGTCTATTTTGAGCACGACCTTCAGCAGTTGCATTGTCAGCGATTGGATTAGCTTCACCCGCTCCTTTTGCTGAAAGTTGTTTTGCATTTACACCTTTAGCTTTAAGTGCATTAACAACAGAGTTTGCTCTTTTTTCAGAGAGTTTCTGGTTGTATGCATTACTACCTCTACTATCAGTATAACCTATGATTTTAGCACTATAGTTAGGGTATTTAGTTAAAAAGTCAGCATATTTTTGAACATTAGCATCTGATTCAGGTTTAATTTTATCAGAGTTATTTTCAAAAGTTACATTTAATGGAATAGTCTTTGGGCATCCATCACTATTTACATCTGAGTCAAGAGGAGTATTTGGACAGATATCGTTTACATTTAAGATACCATCTTTATCTGTATCAATATCACAACCTTTATCATCTACTACTACACCTTCCAATGTGTTAGGGCATGTATCAGCAGTATTTAAAACACCATCTTTATCAACATCAGCATCACAACCTTTTGCATCTACTTTGATTCCAACTGGAGTTGCTGGACATTCATCTTTAGAGTTTAAAATAGTATCGTTATCATCATCTGCTTCTATAATTACAACTACAGGTGCAACAACAACGGCTTTCTCAGCAACAGCTTCTTCAACAACTTCTTCAGCTGGAGCCTCTTTTTGAGCGAAATCACCAAAAGCTATAGTAAGACCAGCCATAACTAATAGGTTACTATCCATTGAACCTGCATTGTCACTTGCTAATTTTGCCATATAAAGAGTTTCAAATTTCAATGCAAAAGTATCATTGAAAGGAACTTTTACACCAGCACCAGCATCAAGGAAAAAACCATCTTGCATAGCATCTGTTTCTGTTCCAACATTTTCATAACCAGCACCAATTTTTGCAAAAGGTGTTACATAACTCATAGCATCAAAAGTATAAACGCCATTAAAAGTACCTCTAGTTACTTTTGTATCACCGCCTGTTTTATAGTCAACACCTTGTGAATATAAAACAGAAAATTCCGGGCTTATTTTTGAGTCTGGAGAGTTAAACTGAACCTCAAGTCCTAAAAGTGGATAACCATCTTTATCGATGTTTAAGTTACCCTCTGCGATATCGTAACCAATCATTGGTGAGATTTCAACAAGCTTTTGTTCTGCAACAAGTAGTGATCCAGCTAAAAGTGCTGGAATAAGAAGAAGTTTTTTCATGTAATGCGTCCTTAAAAAATAATGTAGAATTTTATCATAACTAAGTGAGTAACTAGTGACTTTTATCTAGGATCCGTAATATAACCTGTAATTGCTGAAATAGCGGCTACAGCAGAGTTCGCTAGATAAACTTCAGAACTACGACTTCCCATACGTCCAACAAAGTTACGGTTTGTAGTTGAAACTGCCACTTCACCATCACCAAGGATTCCCATATATCCACCTAAACAAGCGCCACAAGTAGGATTTGAAACTACTCCACCTGCATCAATGATTATGTCCATATATCCAAGTCTATATGCTTCTTTAAGAATTTTTTGAGTTCCTGGAGTTACTATAAGACGAACATCTTCATGAACTCTTTTGCCCTCTAAAATCTCAGCAGCAGTTTTAAGATCACTCAAACGTCCATTTGTACAAGAACCGATAAATGCTTGATCTATTTTGATTTTGTCACTTACGGCTTTTGAAATCGGATGACCATTTGATGGTAAAAATGGATAAGCGATAACTGGTTCAAGGTTTGCTACATCAATCTCTAAAGTCATGCAGTAGTTTGCATCCTCATCAGAGTGGTGAATGCGAGGTTCTCGAGCTAAGTTTTTGTCTGCTAAAAA
>Ga0256826_1000400_pt1 | contig 26400 bp, 28 predicted proteins | sample CV79metaG_FD_185975 | JGI IMG/M metagenome (GOLD analysis project Ga0256826, IMG submission 185975) | Hydrothermal vent microbial communities from East Pacific Rise, Pacific Ocean - CV79 | ecosystem: Environmental > Aquatic > Marine > Hydrothermal vents | place: Pacific Ocean: East Pacific Rise...
TAATTCTATAGCCTCTTCTGGTTTTCCACAAATAGATAAAGTATTCTCTATCCCTTTTAACTTTATTTTGTCTTGACCCAAAGCCACAACAAGGTAGTCGTAATCGTCCAAAATACGACCACTATGTAAAGTTACTTTTTTAACTTTTGCTTCCACTGCACTAACAGCATCTACAATAACTTGAAACCCATGTTTCGCAGCCAATTGGTCTAAAGGTACAGAAATTTTCTCTTTTGTTGTCTCTCCTGTTGGAATCCAAATAGAAGTAGGATAGATGTAAAAATAGTCTCTGTCAGAAACCAATGTAACTTCTAAATTTTCCTCTTTTTTTAAATAAATTGCTGTCTCTACTCCTGCAAATCCACCACCAAGTACAAGTACTTTTTTCATGTTCTTCTCCACTTTATTTATTTACTATTGATTCAATCCATGAAAGCATTGCTTTATGAGCTTGAGGATTTGGAGCATCTATAAAACTAACCACAAAATTATCAGACATCTCTACCACACCAATAGAACGAGGTCTTACTGCCAACATCAAAGGGTCCGAAAGGTCTTTTCCAAAACAACAAATAATATTTTTTGCATCTAAAACATCTGAAGAGACACTACCTTCTTCTAAACCTTTTGTATGCGTGTAATGATCAAATGTTGCAATATACGTAGCAACAAGATGGGCATCAATTTTTAATTTCAAATACGCTAAAATTTCATCAACACTTTTAAATATTGTCTCATTTTTTGCTATTTCCAGCATATTTACTGGATACTTTTCCATTAAATTCATTTGTCTCATCTATTCGCCTTTGTTATAATATTATTATTTTTATAACTATACCTTATGTTTTTTAAAGATAGATTTAATAACTATAGATTCAATAATTCTATATTTTTTTAGCTATAATCTCACAAAAAAAATAAAGATAAAGGGTACTCTCTATGCAACACCTTGTTGATACCAATGATTTTACAAAAGAGCAACTAGCCAATATAATGAACGATGCATCCAGCTTCAAAAAACAGATGCCAAGCCAACTGTTACGTGATAAACTGCTTATAACACTTTTTTTTGAAAGTTCTACTCGTACACGAAGTTCTTTTGAAGTAGCAGCCAAAAGATTGGGTGCATCCGTGGTACATCTTGACCCATCAAAAAGCTCAACAACAAAAGGGGAAAGTTTAGAAGATACCTTTTCAAATCTTTGTGCAATGGAACCTGATGGGGTTATTATTCGTCATGAATACAACAATACTCCTCAAAAATTAGCCAACAAAGAGCTAACAACGGTTATTAATGCAGGAGCAGGAAACTACGCCCACCCTACTCAAGCTCTGTTGGATTATTTTACAATGTTAGAGCATTTTAATACCAACACACTAGAGGGTAAAACCATTGCTATTGTAGGAGACATTGTTAGCTCTCGTGTGGCAGCTTCGGGGATTCGCCTCTTTGCACGTATGGGAATGAACGTTGTTCTTGTTGCCCCAGAACCCTTTATGCCTGACAATGATTTACCAAAATATGAACGTTTGGATGATGTAATTGATAATGTGGATATTATTATGAGTCTAAGAGCTCAATTAGAACGCCATAAAGCTCCTATTTTTGAAGATTATAATGAGTATGCACAAGAGTACTGTATTTCAAGCGATCGAATGGGAAACAGAGATATTCTACTTTTACACCCGGGTCCAGTTATGAGAAACATTGATATATCAGACGAGATGCTAATAGATAAACGTTGTAAAGTACTAACCCAAGTAAAAAATGGTGTCTTTGTACGAATGGCAATATTAAAAGCCTTACTTCTTGATAACTAATGGAAAAAATCAACAAACTAGCAGAAGAAAGAGAGCCTTTTTTATTTGTACTCTCTTACGATTTAAAAGAGCAGTTTGTTCAACCATTAAAGAGCTTAGACAGTGATGTTTTTTTTAAAATAGGAGAGCAACGAAACTACCCAAGAACTCCTTTAAAAAAAAACTACTATTTAAAAAAGTACCCTTTAGAGTTTAAAAATTATAAAAACTCCCTAGAGAGAGTTTTAGAAGAGATACGTTCGGGAAACAGCTATCTTCTTAATTTAACGTTTAAAACTCCTATAGAATCTAATCTCTCACTTAAAGAGATTTTTACTTATGCACGAGCAAAATACAAGCTCTATTTTAAAGGTCAATTTATCTGTTTTTCTCCTGAAAAGTTTATAGAGATAGAGGGAGATACAATTGCAACCTACCCAATGAAAGGGACAATAGGAGCTTCTATCGACAATGCCAAAGAAAAAATTCTTGCCAATCAAAAAGAGATGGCAGAGCATGTGATGATTGTTGATTTAATGCGTAATGATTTGGGAATTGTTGGTAAAAATATTAAAGTAGAGAAATTTAGATATGTAGAAAAAATTAGAGCAGGAGAGAAAGAATTACTACAAGTAAGCTCAAAAATTACGGCAAAACTTCCTAATAATTGGAGAGATAATCTTGGAGATATTCTCAATCAACTTCTACCTGCTGGGTCTATTACAGGAACACCTAAAAAGAGTACTATAAATATTATCTCGAATATAGAAGATTATAATAGAAAATTTTATACAGGAGTCTTTGGAATTTTTGATGGGAAAAGCCTCTACTCTGCTGTGATGATACGTTTTATAGAACAACAAGATGAAAAACTCTATTATAAAAGTGGTGGAGGCATTACCATCGACAGCGATGCCAAGAGTGAATATGAAGAGCTGATAGATAAAATCTATCTACCACTCTAAAAAAATATTAACGAACAGTAGTTACAAACCCATTAGCAATTCGTCCTGAAGATAACGCACGTTTAGCCGATGAACGACTAGAGAACCCTGTTAAAATTACTCTGTAAATTGTACGACCTCGGCTTGTTCCTTTTTGTACAATTGCATTGTATTGACCACTGTTTGAATTGGCAACCGATTGTGCTTTTGCTTTGCTTGAAAATGCACCGATTTGAACACCTACAGAACCAGAGCTTGCAGATGAAGATGAAGAAGAAGAGTTGTAACTACCATAAGTACTGTTATCAGTATACGAAGAACCATAGCTTGATGATGAAGAAGAACCATAAGCAGAAGAGCTTGATGAGCTAGCACCAGAATTACGAACAATAAAAGCACCAGGGAAACGTCGTTCTTTTAACCTATTTGCTTCATTAACAGAAGATATACCTGAAATAATGACTTTATTTAATGCACCACGTTGAATATAAGCAGAATATTTAGGGTCTAAACTTAATGAATTTTTAAACTCTTCTGCTGCATAGTAATCTTTTAACGCTGCAATTTGTAGATGAATTCCTCCAGATTGAGAAGAAGCACTACTACTCGTAGTAGTTGTTGGAGAAGAGGAGTAATCTGTTCCTGAATATCCACCATACGAGTAGGTACTACTGTTGCCACTACCATTTGTACTAAATGCCCCACTGCTTTGAGTATCACTGTAGTTATCGATTATCTCCCCTCCTGTAGTACCATAATCAACACTGTTTCCTGTCGTAATAACCGTACTATCAGGTATTATTTCAGAATAGCTAGTTTCAGTTCCATTAATAACTCCTGTACCCGTATCGTAAATAAGTGGTCCTGCTGTTTCGTAATTAGCAGTTGTTGTACTTGTACCTGTTGTATCATAGATTCCTGTTGCACCTGATGGGTTATAAGTCCCTGACGCTGTTACATTATCTTGTTTTTTTACACAACCTGTCGCCATCAGTGCTAATGCTACTGTTGACAATACTAAACCATTATTGAATTTCATGATTGTCCCTTTAAAATATTTTCATATATTATAACAGCCTATTGATGTTAGCAATATTAATATTCTAAATTAGCGACTAATATTTTATTTTATTTGTTTATGTTTAATAGTTATAATTTGAGATTTTTTTTAGCCGTTCGCTCTTTACGGCTTGAGCTTGAAAAACGAAGTAATTCATCGGTTGTTTTGACATATTCTGGCAAATTTTCAAAAGTAAGTTCTAAGAGTTTGGTCGTTACTAATGCATCCGAAAAAGCACGATGATGATTATGATCGCCCAACTCCAAAGACTCACTAAGATACGCCAATCCATAGCGTTCACTCTCTATGGTTCGTCGTGACAAATCAATAGAACAGAGTTTTTGATTTCCAATCGTACCTAAACCAAAACGGTCAAAAGAGTAGTTTAAAAAGCCATAATCAAAGTTTGCATTATGTGCCACAAATACAGCATCTTCCATAAAAACTCTAAGCTCTTGTAAAACAGATAATTGGCTTGATGCACCAATTAAATCATCGGTAGTAATTCCTGTAATTTTTGAAATGTACTCAGGCAAGAACGTACACTCTACAAAACTCTCAAAACGGTCAATAATTTTTCCATTTTGAACCATAACAGCTCCAACTTCTATGACCTGTGCTGTTTCAGGCTTGCTACCATTGGTTTCAATATCAATAACACAATATTTTTGGTCAGAGTATGCTGTAAAAAAGCTTTCTAAACGATAACGTTCTTTCTCTTCGACAATAGGATAGCCTGCTGATTGCAAGAGTACAAGCAGGGTATCTGCTTCTTCAAACAATGTTGTATGCTTTTTTACAATACGTTCATACGATGGAACAGATAGATAACCTTCATTTCGTCGAAATGCTGAGGTTAACTCTTCATAAACTTTTTGCATTTTTTATAAACTTACTAACCTTTGCATAATCTTTTCGACCTTTAATCTTTTCTACACCAGAACTTACATCTACACCATAGAAATTATATTTTTTTAACTCATGTAGATTTTCAGGAGTTAATCCACCTGCTAATATTATTTTAGAACAATCAACACCTTTAAACCACTCTAAATTAAGCCGTTTTCCAGAGCCACCATACTCTTCGCAATAAACATCAACCAATCGGTATCTGTTTTGGTACTGTAAAATATCTTTTGCCTCTTTTGCACGAATAACAGGTATCGCTTTTGAGCTTATCATATCTAACGCTTCTTCATCTACATCAAAATGAATTTGACAAAGTGTCAAATCACAATATTTTGAAATCGTATCAATGGTATCAATACCTTCATTAACAAATAGACCTACTCGACCCACAAAAGGTGGTAATTTATCAATAATCTTTTTAGCATCACTTGGTGTAATGTAACGTGGAGACTCTCTATAAAAAACAAAACCTAAAGCATCTGCTCCAGACTCTATGGCTTGTATTGCGTCTTGAAAATTGGTAATACCACATATTTTTACTCTCATATCTATCTCCTCCTTACTTCCCTCAAAGTAATTATTAAAAAAAAATTATACCTTTAAAGAGTCAATAGCATGCTTATAACCCTTTGTGTTTCCAAAAACATAAGAACCTGCGACTACTATATTCACACCTGCCTCTTTTAAATCGTTGATATTTTGATTATTCACGCCACCATCAACTTCGATTAAACAAGAAGGATTATGCTTTTGGATTAAAACTTTTAACCTTTTTGCTCTCTCGATTACAGAAGAGATAAATTTCTGACCACCAAACCCAGGGTTAACCGACATCAACAGCACCATATCTACATTTGCCAATAAAAACTCTATACTCTCAGGTGGAGTATGAGGATTCAAGACAATAGCTGGTCTGATTCCTAAAGAACGGATATACTGAACCAAACGATGAGGATGTTTCTCTTCTTCGATATGAAACGAAATGTATTTTGGTTTTAAAGGTGCAAACAAATCAACAAAAAAAGTATTGTTTTCAACCATCAAATGAATATCCATCGGTTGAGTAGTTGCTTTTGCTACAGCTGAAACAACAACAGGTCCAATGGTTAGGTTGGGTACAAAATGCCCATCCATAACATCTACATGAACCAAGTCACAGCCTGCATCACAAATCGCTTCTACATCACGAGCCAAATTTCCAAAATCAGCTGAAAGTATACTTGGGGCTACCAACATATTTAAATCCTAAAGTTAATTTTTCGCGTATTATATCGAAAATAATTACTCTTCACTCTCCTCATTTGCTAATTCTTGTTCTCCAAGCTCTATCATTACTTTATTGAGGTGTGCAGGCATATTTTTCTTAAACGCATCCCAATCATTCATCCATGGTAATTTTTTTATAACCTCATCTTTAATTTCATACGACTCTAAATCCTCTTCATAAGCTTTTTTACCTTCTTCTGCTAACACTTTTAAATAGTTCAGAAATGGGTCAATTGTCTTATCTTTCTCTCCTGATAGTCCATGTCCAGGTACATAAAGTTTAAAGTTTGTCTCTTTTTTAATATTTTCTAAAAGCTCTATATTTCCAAAAATACTGGACGATTCATCAAAACTACCTAAACGACCCTTCATTAAGTTATCGCCTAAAAAAAGTGTCATAGAGTTCATATGTGCAATAACCAAATCTGTATCGGTATGAGCATCGTGTGGGTGTTGAATCACAAATTTTTGACCATCTATCTCAATCTGTTGACCATCTACTAACGTCTTGGTAGGAAACGCAAACTCTTTTGTACCATCAAGATTTCCTGTAGTTCGGCTCAAAATCCCATACCAAACTTCTGCTTCTCCCTCTTTAGAAACTTTTATCATATTTGGGTGTGCATAAATATCAACATTAGGGTATTTTTCAACAATAGCTTTATTGGCAAACCAGTGGTCTCCATGTTTGTGTGTATTAAATACAGCAACAATAGGCTTGTCACTTATTTTTTCTATTTCAGCCAATACTTTTTTACCCACATTATAGTTTCCACCTGGGTCAATAACAATCAATCCATTTTTTGCCCCAATTACAGCAGGGTTATTCATAAATCCTTGATTCTCTTTGTTTGGACCCACTACTGGTCCATGCATAATATAAACATTCTCATTTGCTTTCTCAAATTTAAATGTTCCATATTTTCCAAGTGTAAATGTTGAATTTACATCATTAGGCATAGCCTTGGAATCGGTAGTTTTTTTTGCTACAAGAGCTTCCATTTGAGCCAAAGCCTCTTTCATAATTTGAGCTGAACTTTTATGTTCTGCTCCATAAAGATTTGTAATTAATGAAAATGCTACAAGTGAAGTTAATATTCTATTTTTCATGTTATTCTCCAATTTTTCCACATATTATAATCTAATATACTAATAGTTATAAGTATTTTTTGAAAATTTAAATACAAAATAATCAGATTAACTGTAAGATGAAACATTTAACAGAATAAATTTATTCTGTTATCCAACCATTAAATAAATTTTGTTAGTATTATTAAAAGAAACCGAGGCTAAAAAGTGATTATAAAAACAAAACACAGCATGCAACAGATGTCTAAACGGGGAATACATAAAAACTTACTTGACATTGTCCTCATCCATGGTATTATAAGAAAAGATAAAATAATTTTAAATAGAAAAAGCTGTGATAAGTTTATCAAAAAGTTAGATAAACAAATCAAAAAGATAAAGCGTTTAGGCAATCAATTGCACATAGAGAGACTCAATTCATATCGCACTACTATTTTAAAGATTCGTGATAAAGGTGGGGTAACCCTTGTTGTTATGGGCGATACACTTATTACCATTTACAATACAAATATAAAACTAAAAAGAAAAAGACGACCCAAGGGTCGAAAATAGCAAAACATCAACCCTACTGCATTTTTAAAGAAGAAAATGCCTCTTCTAATCCTAAATCTACTTGAACTTTAGGAAAGAAAGAGGGTTCTTTTTCTAAATTTACATCTATAAAATCAATTTTTGTACCATTAAAATCAGCTCGAATATCTTTTTTAACACGATATAAAGAAGAGATTTTATCAACCAAAACACCTTGAATATTAGGCATGTTTGCAATAAATATTTTTCCCTCTGCAAACGGTAAAATGTCCTCTTTTTTAAGCCCACGATTATCTGCTACGGACTGTACAAAGTTATCATACGTTGGTTTCAAAAGATGCTCGGTCATGTACTTTTTATTCTCATCATCTATTTTTGCAAACATCGTAATAGGTTTTTTAAACTTTCCAGCAGCCATAAAATCCTCTTCTACACCAACTGTTTTTGCTAATTCTTCAAAGTTGTAATGAGGCATTATAACCCCAATAGAACCCACAATAGCATTTTTATTGGCAATAAGAGGCTTAATAGCCGAAGCGATATAATACCCCCCACTCGCAGCAATAGAGTCAACATACATGGTTATAGGCAACTCTTTTTGATACGCTTTTAAATACTCACTAAGCTCTTCACTAGCCGTTGGAGAACCACCTGGAGAACCCATAATAAACAGTACCGATTTATACGTTTTATCCTCTTTAATCTCATCCATTTTTTCCATAACCGTTGTTGTAAAATCTTCGGTTACAGGTTTATTATAACGAACAATCGCTACCTTGTTTTGAGAACTGCTTACCTCTCCTAACAGACCTGACTTAGAAAAATAAGAGACCACAAAAACAATCTCTGCAATCAAAATAATTCCAATCATCCATGCTTTTAAATTAGATATAAATATCTGCTTCTCTAAAGCCTTTATCTCTTTTTTATGTACTTTCTCTTTTTCACGGAAAAGTCTATATTCATAAGTGGGTTCATTTTCTTGATGTTCTTGCAACAAAAATCCTTTTTTTAAATTATATTATTATAGTAACCAACATATCGTTAAAAATAGACGTAAAACAATAAGTAGTAATTGGCTAAAATACCCTCTAATATCACAAGGGTCAATAATCATGGAAAAACAAAGCAAAGATTTTTTAAGAAGAATAGTAGAAAAAGATTTAAAATCAAACAAATATAACGAAGTCGTAACAAGATTCCCCCCAGAACCAAACGGTTTCCCTCACATCGGTCACGCCAAATCCATCAGTATCAATTTTGGTATCGCCAAAGATTACCAAGGTCACTGTAACCTAAGAATGGACGACACTAACCCCACCACAGAAGATACCCAATATGTAGAAGCCCTAAAAGATGCCGTACAGTGGCTAGGCTTTGAGTGGGACAACAGTGTGCGTTATACCTCTGACTATTTTCATCAAATTCATAATTATGCTATAGAACTTATTAAAATGGAAAAAGCGTATGTTGACAGCACCAACGAAGAGGAGATGCGTGAACTCCGTGGAACAGTCACCGAAGCAGGAAAACGAAGCAAATATGCAGATAGAACCGTAGAAGAGAACCTAGAGCTTTTTGAAAAGATGAAAAACGGCGAATTCAAAGATGGCGAACACGTACTAAGAGCTAAAATTGACATGGGTGCATCTAACATGAAAATGCGTGACCCACTGCTTTACAGAATCCGTCACGCACACCACTTCAGAGCCAAAGACGAGTGGGCTATCTACCCAATGTATGACTTTGCACACTGTCTCTCTGACTACATCGAAGGGGTTTCACACTCTATCTGTACCCTAGAGTTTGAAAACAACCGTGACATCTATAATTGGGTACTAGATACTTTAGGACTAGTAACCCCAAGACCTTTCCAACATGAGTTCGCACGACTTGGCATCAACTACACAGTCATGAGTAAAAGAAAGCTTTTAGAGTTGGTACAAGGTGGTCAAGTAGACGGATGGGACGACCCACGTTTACCAACTATTGCAGGGTACAAAAGAAGAGGTTACACCCCTGAATCTATCTTAAATTTTTGTGATAGCATCGGTGTAGCAAAAGCAAACTCAATGGTAGATGTAGCACAGCTAGAGTTTGCCATAAGAGACGACCTAAACACCAAAGTACCAAGAGTAATGTGTGTAATGAACCCTCTAAAAGTGACCATTACCAACTATGATGGAAGTGAAGAGATAGAAGCATCCTACTACCCACACGATGTACCAAAAGAGGGAACAAGAAAGCTACCATTCTCTAAAGAGATTTATATTGACCAAAATGACTTTAGTGAAAACCCTGAAAAAGGTTACTTCCGTCTGACACCAACCCAACCTGTACGGCTTAAATATGCTTATATTATTAGTTGTAAAGAGGTTGTTAAAGATGCAGATGGAAATGTAATTGAGATAAAAGCAGAGTATCATGCCGATTCTAAAAGTGGACAAGATACGAGTGGAATTAAAGTAAAAAGTGCCATTCAATGGGTCGAAGCAAACCAAGCTAAAAAGATAGAAGTAAGACTCTATGACCGACTATTTAAAACCAAAGCCCCAGAGGGTATAGAAGATTTAAATCCTAACTCTTTGAAAATCATCAAAGATGCTCTAATAGAACCTGCTGTGATTACCGAAAAACCTGATGAGCGTTTTCAGTTTGAAAGAGAGGGGTATTTTTATGCTGACCCTATTGATTACACAGATGAAGCACCTGTCTTTAATAAGATTGTAGGGCTTAAAGAGTCATCATCTAAAAAGAAAAAAGCACCAAAACCTACACCAAAAGCACAAGCTAAAAAAGTACAAATAGATGGCGAAGTAGTTCCAATGACAGCAGAGGAACAAGCACTCTTTGACAACTACACCAACGAACTAAAACTAAACAGCGAAGTAGCCAATACCTTGGCTCGTGATACAAAACTCTCTGCTTTTTATGCCCAAGCTTTAACGGAATCGGAGGCTTTAGCCCCGAACAATACGAGGCTAAAGCCGTCGCTTCCTATAGGTATTGCAAACATTGTAAGTAATGAAGTAGCTAGAGAGCTAAAAACAAAAGAGATAAGTGAACTAAAATCTAGCCCAAAAGATATAGCCGAACTCATCAAAATGGTAGACGATAAGACCATTTCAACCAAGATTGCAAAACAGGTATTTGAAGAAATGGTTAAGAGTGGAACAAACCCAACGCAAATAGTTAAAGACAAAAGGCTAGTACAGATAAGTGACCCTGCTGTGATTTTGCCTATTATCGAAAAGATTATTGCTAAAAATCCTGAGAATGTGGAGAAGTTTAGAGGGGGGAATACTAAGTTGCTTGGGTTCTTTGTGGGGCAGGTTTTGAAGGCTACTAAGGGGAAAGGGAATCCTAAGGTTGTTAATGAGTTGGTGGGGAAAGCTTTGGAATAAGACTCGTTCCACAGCTCCAGCTTCGCTCGTTCCCATCCGTCCTCGGTGGGATACGCATACGAGAACTACAACTAAATGAAATATCCAATTCCCGTAGGTTCGATTTTATCGAACGACCAAACCAAACATAAATAACAAAACCATATTTTTTATAAAATCCAATTTATATTTAACGTTCGATGAAATCGAACCTACAGATGCCAATTTTCTTATCAGGAAATCTACCCCCACTGCAAAGTAGGCTCAACTTTTTTACTAACACAATCCGTCAAATAAGAGTTAATCAAATTTTGATAAGGAATTCCCACTTTTTTTGCCAAACTCTTAAAGTAAGCAATGGTATCAGTCTCTATATTGATAGAAATCTGTTTTTTCTCTTTTTGTGCATAAGGATTTTTAATTGAATTGCTAAAATCGTACTCTTCTCTCATAATGTAAACTCCCTGTATTGGTTCTCTTCGTGTTTGGTTGATTTTCTAGCACTTAACTCGTTCCCATCCGTCCTCGGTGGGAATGCATACGAGAACCACAACTAAATAAAACTCTCAATTTCTCATATACACTCCCACGCAGGAGCGATGGGAGTGAGCCAATTAAAAACAGACGAAGCAAGAGGGTTTTCTATTCAAATTTTAAGTTTTATCAAAGAGCAACAAGAGGTTTGCAGAAAAGATGAGAGACTATTACATAGTAGTCAAATTATAGAATCACTGTTTGGAAAATTGAAATTTTTGGAAAAAGAGCAATCAAAAAGCAATTTTACTAATTTAGTATTATCTATGGGAGCAATGGTATCAAAAAGTACATCTGTTGTACTTCAAAAAGCATTAGAGAGTGTTAGTGTTAACAAGATTAAGCAATGGACTAAAGAGAAGATAGGAATTACGATACAAGCCAAAAAAAAGGAGTTTTACAAGTTGAAGAGAGTAGAACAAAAATGGGATAGTACGAAGTGATTAATAACAGCTTAAACTGCAAATCCCACGTCTGACCCCTTTTCTTTGTCCCCTTTTCTTGTATTTAAATCCATTTTTTAAGCGAATAATAGCATATTTTTTAGAATGTAACAGTCCTGCTCCAAACCCTAATCCCCTCTAAGTAAAAAGAGATTACAAAAATAATATAATACTTAAAAGAGATATGAAATAGCCGAAGCTAGACTCTTTTCGCCAAAGTTTAAAAAGAGGTAAGGATGAAAAAAAGAGTGCAAATAGAAGAGATAAAGCGACTTTTTGAAAGCTATGAGCGACTCACGGTTAAAGAGTTGAGTGCTTATACCAATCTAGCAGAGAGAACGGTAAGAGATTATCTAAAAATATTGATGGATGAGGAGCTTGTAGTGGCGATAGGTGCGACTAACAAGCGATATTATCAGCGAAATTATGCTATTGATGAGAAGCCTATTGTCGTGATGGTTTTACAAAATGGTACAGAGGTTGGTACGCTCTCTTTTAGCTATGCAAAAGGGTATCTTTTCTCTTATGTTATGGCGTATAGAGGGGGTAAACTCCCCTCATTATCCGAACATATCAATGAATCTTATGCTCTTTTTCCAATTTTTGAAAATCTTATACCTGAAAGTAGAAGAAGAGATAGATTGTTACTCAAAGATGGTCGAGTTTTAAACCCTTTGTTGTTGCTTTTAGAGCTTGACAATACACATGGTAGTTTCGATTTTCTTCCATTGGTCTCTTTAGAAAATAAAGCTAAAACCGAATCATATAAAATACCAAGTTGGGGAGTTGTAAAGCATACAATCTTAGGAAATAATGATTTTGTAAATTTGATAAACTATAGGCTAGAGATTCCCCTAACTTCACTCAAAGGTACTGTTAAAAGTCGAGAACTCTACTCTTCATTGAGTGGTTATCAGCATAAGATAGATGTAAATATTGATGCTAAAGCAAAAACAATACGTCGTATAAAGAGAGATAAAGGGGAGTTGGCTCACTATCTTTTGAAGCCTTATGCGAGTGATAGACGTATTAAACATACACCTTATTTGGCTCTAAATGAGCATCTTTTTATGAGTTTTGCTAAAAATGAACTTGGTTTAGATGTTCCTTTGACAGCTGTTCTTTTGGGAACAAATCAAGATTTCTATTTTCTTGTAAAACGATATGACCGATATAGAGGCTATAAGTATCATCAGTATGATTTTGCTCAACTGCTCAATATTGAGAGTGAGGAGAAGTATGATGTGACTATTGTTGATATTTTAAAAAGGTTTAGTGAGCTTGTTTGTGATAAAAAGAGCAAAGAGGAGATTTATCGTTTTTTAATCTACTCTTCACTCATTAAACATGGAGATTTACATGCAAAAAACATTGGACTGATTGAGATAAGAGAAGGAAAATGGGTTTTAGCACCTCTGTATGATATTATTAGCACCTATGTTTACGAGGGTAAAAAAAGTGATGATTTTGGGATTGCTTTTGATACCAAAGAGTCAAAAAAGAGGGGACTTGATTATCAAGATTATATGCAGATGGCAGAGATATTAAACTTAAAGCCTTCAAAGGCTAAAGCTATTTTAAAAGATACCATTAAACGATTTCAAATCTATTTTCCAAACTACATAAAGGCGACAAAAGCATTTGAAAAAGAGTTGGGTTATCGACATCTATTGAGTAAAAAATTGCGACTGCTTTATAATCATAAAAATATGGAGTTTGAAAAGCTTGGAATACTTGATGAGGTAGAGTTGAAAACATTAGAAATATAAAGTCCTACAAATTATTACCTTGCAAAGCTATTTGGGTATTTATTCCCTTGGAATATTCTAAATAAGAAAAGATTATATAAAATAATAATTTTTTTACACTTTATTTACACTTCTTAGTTATAGTACTCCTAGAAATACCACATAAAAGGAGTTTTAATGAACCAAAGTATGAAACATTTTACTTTAGCCATAGGAGCTATCGCTATGATGTCTGTTACTGTTTTTGCTACAGATTTAACAAAAGCGTATGATATGCCTGATGCAAGTAAACTAATTGAAAAAGATTTGTTGGCAAAACCTGCAAAATTTACCATGCCAAAGAGTTGTAAGCTTGATGACTTGGAAGCTATAACAAGAGGAGCTTTCTTTTTCCATAATTTAAATGGTAAAAAAGCAAAAGGTCCAGCACCCAAAGGTGTGGTTAAATTTACCGAAAAAAAAGGTAAAGATGGAAAAGTTAAAAAGAAAGCGAAACAGTATGGGAACTGTGTAGCTTGTCATAATATTGAAGGTGCTAAAGGTGGTGGAAATATTGGTCCTGACTTAACAGGATATAAAACTGTTTTTGTTGATAGTAAAATCAGAGATGCGAATTTTGTTTATCAAAAAATTGCCGACCCTCGAATTGATAATCCAAACACACACATGACAGTAAATTTGACAACAAAACTGTTTACTGAATCAGAGATTTGTGACTTAACTGCTTATGTTATGTCTGCTAAACCTGCCAAAAAATAAGGAGAGAAGTATGGAAAGAAGAAAATTTATTCAAAGTATGTTCACTGCGTCAGCAGTAGCTGTAGTTGCTACACCAATGGGAGCATTTGCAAGTGATGCAAAAAAAGCCTCTAAAAAAGGTCCTAATGATATGTCATTTGATGAGGCTGTAAAGGCAATTACATCAGACAAAGGGGCTAAAGAGAGCGATAAAATCAAACTTAGCGTTCCTGAAATTGCAGAGAATGGTGCAGTTGTTCCTGTAAAAGTAAATGTTGACCACCCTATGGAAGAGAACAACTATGTTAAAGCAATTCATGTTTTAAACAAAGGAAATGGTAACGCTAGATGTGCTGATATTATGTTGACTCCTGCCAATGCAGAAGGGTACTTTGCAACACGTGTGAAATTGAGTAAAACACAGGATGTTGTAGCACTGGTTGAACTGAGTGATGGAACATTTATTCAGACAGCTAAAAGTGTTAAAGTAACCATTGGTGGTTGTGGTTGATTTTTGCCAAACTTATTCGGGTGTAAACACGCCGATTCCGAAAATGCAGATTGCATATAAGGAAACGACGGCTTTAGCCTCGCTATATTTAAGGATAACCAAGAGAGTTTGCCCCTAGGCATACGTTGATATTAAAAAGTAATTAAGGGATATAAAATGGCAGAAAAAAGAAAATCAATGGTAAAGATTAAACCAAAAAAATATAAAGTAGGCGATGTTGTAAAAGTTGACTTTATTGTAATCCACCCAATGGATACAGGAATGAAAAAAGATAAAAAAACAGGAAAAATTAAACCTGCACATTATATTGATAGTATTACTTTTTCGTTTGATGGTAAACCGTTTACAACCATGAAAGTATGGGAATCTGTATCGACAAATCCTTACTTCTCTGTAAAGTATAAAGTTACAGGAAAAGGTAAAATCACTGTTGACTATACCGATAACCAAGGAGAGAAAAACTCTAAAAGTAAAAAACTTAAACCAAAAGGATAGAGTATGAGAAAACTATTATTACCTCTAGCCCTAATGGTAACCGTTGCCACTGCTGGAGAGCAGTTTGCAATGAGTGATGCTGATAGAGCTATGTACAAAGAGATGTTAGAGAACAATCCTGCTGATATTTATGTTGAAGAGGGTGGAGAGATTTTAGAAGAGGCTCTTGGTGGAGAAGAGGCACTTGCAAAATTTTTAGGTGTAACTGAAAAGAATTTACCTAAATATATTGCAGGTTTTCCACGATACATCAAAAAAATGGGAAATGTTGTTGGTATTGACCAAGTTTTACAAGCGATGCAAGTAGAACAGGGGAAAGAGAAGACAAAGCTTAAAAGTGGAAAGATGTTTTCGATGTTGGCGTATGTAAAATCGTTGGCAAATGATGAGCAGTTTACGATTGACATTAATGCTAATGAGCATATCAAAGCTTCTTATGATTTGGGAAAAGTAACATTTGAAACAGCTAGAGGTGGTCGTGGACTCTCTTGTTTAAGTTGTCACTCGGCTGATATTGTAGGGCAAGTTCTAAGAACTCAACCTCTTCCTGATTTGGGAAAAGCAGGTGCAGGTGCAACATGGCCAGCGTATAGAATGACAAAATCTAGCCTTAGAACACTTCAACGACGTTTCCAAGGGTGTATGAAAAATGCTCTTTTAAAAGTGATTCCAATTGGTTCAAAAGAGATGGTTGGACTAGAGGTTTATATTTCAACATTGGCTCAAAAAGAGAAACAAGCCATTGCCATTCCTGGCTTAAAACGATAAGGAGTTTTTATGGATATTAGCAGAAGAGACTTTTTGAATATGGCAGGTGCGTTGGGTCTATTGGGCTTAAGCAGTAACAGCCTTTTTGCAGGAGATAGCAAAGAGGTAAAAGCAAAACTCAAAGAACTTACATTTTCAGATGTAATGAAATTTGAAGCCAAAGGTAAAGCAACCATTCTTCATATTTGTGATTTACATGCTCATATTAAGCCACTCTATTGGCGTGAGCCTTCAACGCTAATATCTGCAAAAAACTTGGTGGGAACACCTGGGTTTATCTGTGGAGACAGCTTTGAAAAACATTATGGAATAAAAGCAGGTTCTTTAGATCAATACTTTGATACGCATAACAACTTTGCAACCTTGGCTGAAAAATTTGGAAAAATGGGTGGAATTTCACACATGAAACCAATTATTGACCATGTTAAAAAAGAGCGAGGCAAAGAGAACGTACTTCTTTTGGACAGTGGAGACACATGGCAAGGTACAGCTGTTGCACTGAAAACTAATGGCGAAGCGATTGTTGATGCTCAAAACTATTTGGGTGTTGATGTGATGGTTGGACACTGGGAGTTTACTTATGGTAAAGAACGTGTTATGGAGCTTATTAAAAAGCTTGATGGCGAGTTTATTTCTCAGAATGTTATTGATAACGACCCATTTTCAGATGAGTTCGAGGAATTAATTTTCCCTCCATATACCATCAAAGAGATTGGTGGAGCAAAAATTGGAATTATTGGTCAATCGTTCCCGTTTACATCAACTGCAAACCCAAAACGATTTACAGAGGGTTGGAGTTTTGCCTTGCGTCATGAGTCGTTACAAGAGTATGTAAACGAGCTTCGTAAAGAGAAAAAAGTAGACTGTATTGTGGTTCTAAGCCATGATGGTTTCTCGGTAGACCAAGAGTTGGCTAAAAAGGTTACAGGTATTGACTTTATTCTAAGTGGACACACACATGACCCTAGCCCAGAACCAATTATTGTTAACGATACCGTTATTGTTATCTCTGGAAGTCATGGTAAATATGTAGGTCGTTTGGATTTGGATATTAAAGATAAAAAAGTAGCAGGGTATAACTTTAAACTGATTCCTGTGGCTTCAAATCTGATTCCTGCTGATAAAGCTGGAGATGAGTTGGTTGCTAAAGCCTATAAGCCATTTGATAAAGAGTTGAATGAGGTTTTAGGAACAACAAAAGGGATTCTCTATAAAAGAGATACTTTCTACTCTACTTTTGACTCTTTGATTGGTCAAGCGATTCAAGAGAAAGTAAAGAGTGATATTGTCTTTACTCCTGGGTACAGATGGGGAACAACGGTTCTTCCTGGTGGCGATATTTTAAAAGACAATGTTTATGAGATGACAGCAATTACGTATCCTGAAGTTTACACTTTTGACTTAAAAGGTCAAGTAATTGCAAATCTTATGGAAGATATTGCAGATAACGTCTTTAATGCTAATCCACTGCTTCAACAGGGTGGAGACATGAGCCGTTTAACGGGTGCGAGTTACAGTATTAAAATTGATGCTCCATCAGGAAAACGGATTTCTGATTTTTTAATTGGTGGTAAACCAATTGATGTTAAAAAGACTTATCGTGTCTCATCTTGGGGTGGAAACTTACAAAGTGCAGGCGAAAATATGGACAAAGAGACACCTGCTGTTTATGAGGTTGTGAGTGACTATATTCGTAAAAAGAAAGTAGTAGATATTAGTATGGAATCAAATGTTAAAGTTTTAGATTATGACTGTGGATGCCCATCTAAAGGAGCTAAGTGCTAAAAAGTACTTAGAAAAATCGTCTCATCTGTAACCGACCAAAGTTAAAGAGATGAGATAAGACAAGATGTGATAAAAAAATCACATCTTTAATATACATAAACTTATCTTATAAAATAGATAAGGCAACATATTACAAAGGATGTCAAATGAAAAAAAATACAATGATTAAAATCGCTACGGGATTAGCGTTTACACTGCTTACAACAACTACTTCTTCTGCTATATCATGGGAACACAAAAATGCAGGAAGTGACGCAAAACTAGTAATGTTTGGTTTCTCTCAAATCAATGCAGATATGGGCGATGGTGCTATTGATAAAGATTCCGATGCAAAAGTTAAATTTGGAGCAGACCGTATTCGATTGGGTTGGAAATACATCTCAGGAAATGTTAGAGGTAAAGTATTTTTAGACTTCAACCAAGCAACCAATGATAAAGAAGATACAGGTTTTAGACGTGTTATGAAAGATGCTTTTATTGCGTATAAAGTGAATGATAATTTACAAATTAAAGCAGGTTTGATTAAAACACCAGTGGGTATGGGCTTTACTATTCCGGGTTGGAATCTTGATGTTATTAAAAGAGGATTTGATAAAAAATTAGCTTTTGAACGTGGTACGGGTCTGATGATTTCTGGTCGTGATATAGGTTTTGGTAACAATGGAAAAGTTAATGCCTTGGAGATGGGACACGAAAGACCTTGGAAAGGGTTTGGATATGATGTGATGATTGCGAACCAAACAACCCGTTCAGGTGCAGTAAAAGAGAGTAACCATAAAGATTCAGAAGGTAATGCGTACATGGGTCGTGTGATGTTTGATTGGGGTCAACTACTGCATACAGAGCTTTCATATGGTACAAGTCCTATGGCAGGAGGAGGAAAAGACAGTGAAGATTACAATGTTCTAAACTTTGGTGTTGATTCTCATTTTGGTCGTTCAAACCTTAAATTTGAGTATTATGATGTTGAAAATATTCAAGGTCGAAAAGGTTGGGACATGAGTACCACTGCTGTAACAGGAACACATTATGTAACCGATACGATTGAGTTAGCAGTTAAAGACATTCGAGGAAGTGAAGACCTTGACGGACAAACATCAGACGTAAGTAACACCTACTTTGGGGTAAACTTTCATCTAAATCCTGCAAATAATAAAATGGATAGAAGCAACAAAAGAAAAAGAAATTCACATAAAGTGATGATTAACTACGTGGTTGCAGGTGGAGATACAAAGCTGTTTAATACAAGTAGAGCCGAAGACTTTAAAAAAGGTACAGGTTCATTCTATAGAGATAATACTATTTTGGCACAGTACCAATTTAAGTTTTAATCAAAGAGTGTCTAGGTTTTCCTAGATGCTTTTATATATAAATAAGCATAAATAGAGTTTTTCACATTTCTCCTTCTTATGCTTATTTATATATAAAATGAAGGGTTATTGATGAGATATGTTTTATCTTCTGTTCTACTGTTTACGTTGCTTCTTGTAGCCGATGAGGGAACAGAGGTTTACAAAAAAAAGTGTGCCTCTTGCCATCAACTCTATATTCCTGCCTCAAAACTTATAGAGAACTTTATGGAGCAAAACAACACCATTTTAAAACTAACATCACCAACTATCAATCAGATTGTTTTTCGTTTAAAAAATCGAATTGGTGACCCAAAAGGTGATAAAGAGATACATAAAATGGAAGTTGATAGTTTTGTGGCTGATTATCTTATGAATCCTGACAAATCAAAATCGGTCTGTCTTCCTAAAATTTTAAAATATTTTAAAACTATGCCAAGCATGAAAGGTAAAATCTCAGTTGAAGAGATTGAAGCTGTTTCAACCTTTCTCTATGAGTACAATCCTGATGATTATATCGAAGATAAAGCTGTGACCGTTGCTTATGAAAAAGCGTTGAAAATAGCCAAAGCAGAAGATAAAATTATCTTAATTAAACTTACTAGAGAACATTGTCACTTTTGTAAAAAAATGGAGAGAGAGGTCTTTTCAGAAGAAGAGGTAAATCGAGCTATTAAAAAAGATTTTACAATGGTTGAATTGGACATAGGAAAAGAGGGACTTCCTTTAAATCTAAAAAAAGGGATGACTCCTACATTTATTTTTGTGACTAAAAATGAAAAAATTATGGGTAAAATTCCAGGAGCTTGGACCAAAAAAGATTTTTTGGAAATTTTAAAAGAGGCTGTTAATGCCAAAGGAGAGAAAAGATGAAGAGAATAGTATGGGTACTTTCTTTACTGTTTGCTTTTAGTTATGCTGAAACAGAGTTTGCTGAACCCAAACCCTCTATGGAGAACCCTAGAAAATTTGTTTTTCCTATTACGGCATGGGACAGAGATGAGATTAATCATATTTTAGGCTCTGCGAATAACGTTATTAAGTTTTACGGTGTAGACAATACAGAGGTGGTTATTGTAGCTTATGCACAAGGTATAAAAGCTCTTTTAAACCACCATGATAACAAGATACAAAAACGTGTTAAATCATTGATGACCTACGATGTAGAGTTTATTGCTTGTCAAAATACAATGACAACACTAAAAATAGATAAGAAAGAGTTACTTGATGGTGTTGAAGTGGTTACAGCAGGAATTGTTGAGCTTATAGAGCGTCAACTACGTGGGTATATTTATATTCGACCGTAAAATAGGAATGTATAATACAACATGTTCCCACGAGGCTAAAGCCGTCGTTTCCGTATATGCAAATTGCATTTTAGGAATCGGAGTGTTTACACCAATGCCAATGAATTAAGGAATTTTGGATTCTTTTTTGTAGGGATACCCTTTATGGGTATCCAAATATTGGGATAAGTGTGGACACCCACAAGGGATGTCCCTACAAGTTCAAAAGCTTAATTCATTGGCATTGGTGTTTACACCCGAACAGAGAGATTAAAATTTAAATTCAATAAAACCAAAGGAGAAAGAGTGAAACAGATACTAAAAGGGCTACTACTTGGCTCACTGCTACTAACAGGCTTAATGGCAGACGATATAGAGGTTATTACCTCTGAGAATAAAGATGGGAAAATCACAGCAAAAACAATAGAAGAGGCATTTACCAAAGCAGGTTTTTTTGTATCGGCAAATCGAGACATGAATGTACCATTTAAAAAGCAGTTCAAAGAGACAACGTTTGAGAGTTACAATCTTTTTACTTTTTATAAAAAAGATACTACTCTAGCTTTGGCAAAAAAGTACGACAATATTGGGCTTTTTGCACCTATGAGTATGTCTATTTATACAAAAAAAGGCTCAAAAGATATATCGGTATCTTCTTTGAGTGCGTCAGCAATGCAGAAAATTATGAATATTCCATCAGATGAAAAGCTGTTGACAGATTTAAGAACTTTAGTAGTCAAGACATTAAAAACAGCAATGCCAAATGGAAAATTTGAGACTCTACCTTATAAAATAGATGCTACCAAAAAAGAGCTGGTAACCAAATTTATAATGGAAATGGACTCTAAAGATTGGGATGATGAGCTAGAAGATTTAAAGATGGGATTTGAAGGGGAACTAGCTCCTAATGGCTTTGTAATCGCTGGACATAATAACTTAGGCGATGAGTTTGAGGAGGCAAATTATGAAGGGTTTGATTTTTATGAAGTCTACTCGATTTGTAAACTTCCTGTAATTTATACTATTGCTAAAAGCCACCCAGAAGCAGGTGCATTTGCTCCTTGTTCACTCTATTTAAACAAGAAAAAAGGTGAAGATAATATGACCATTGCCTTTCCATCGGTTTACAATTGGATGAGTTCAATGGCACTCAAAGATAAAGAGGATTTATCAACACTTGAAGATGCTCAAAAGAGAATGAGAAAAATTTTAGCAGGATTAACTGAATAATTCTTTACACTCACTTTTTTGGTAAGTTTGAAATATTTCAAACTTACCACTATCAAATTTATTATTTTTCCAATATCTTTTCGGTTGCAATCAACTCGACAACACCGTTATACATATCTTGAACACACATAACTTCGGTAACACCCAGTCGTCTTTTGTTAGAAATATCGTAAACTCCACCTTCACTCTCGGAGTGTTCTCCATGAATTCCTCGAATTTGTAAATGATGTTTATCGGTAATGGCTTTAAATCGTTCTATATCTGCTGAAAGTTTTGGTAGAGCAATATGGACACTAGCTCTCATTGCTGTTCCCAAATTGGTTGGACATGAAGTGATGTACCCAATATGGTCATTATAAGAGAAGTTTACTTTTGTCTCAATACTTTTTATTGCCGATACCAAACGGGTAAAGACCTCTTTTATATCGCCACCCATCTGCATAGAGATGATTCTTAGTTGGTCTTCTTCATTTACCCATACTAAAAAGGTTTTATCAATATTATGATAGATTCCTCTTCCCTCTGGCCAGTTACGATTAAGCCCTGTTGAGGCTAAAAATCGGTCTCCTTCTTTGAATAAAAAGTGGTCTTTAATAAGCTCTTCTTGAACCTTTTTGCTCATTCCTAGTAGAGGATAGTAGTTTCCTTCTAATTCGCCCTCTAATTGTTGCAATCCTTCAACTACAGATGCTTCTACTTGCTCTCGTTGCTCTTTTGAGATAGCAGGACCTAAAGGCATGTTGTCTATATTTCTTCCTACACGGATTCGGGTTGAGACAATGTATTTTCCATCGGGGTCGGGGTTTGGTGCATCTAAATCATCAGGATTTAGATTGGATTGATGTTTATCTGTTGGGCTAAAGCCATGATACTCTTGGATGATTGGGTCAAAAAGTTTAGCAAAAGTAGAGTAAGACTCTTCATCTCCTGCGTAGACACCAATTCCTGAATCGATGTTTTCTACTCCTGAATTAATAGCATCCTTCAGAGTAAACCCATTGGCTGTTTGTTTCTCTTTTAGCTCTTCAAATACCTCTTGGCTAAGGTGTTTACACAACATTGATGTACAGTCACTTGGTAGGTTTGGAAATGTATTGTTTTGCTTCATTTTAATCCTTGTTTTATTTTAAAAATAGATGGGTATAGTGGTTTTGAATACGCCAGTTAGTTTGGCAATAGGAGTCAAAGTTTTTATACTTTCTATCGTAGAGTTGAAAATCATTAATAATGGACAATGCTCTATCGACTTTTTGCATATGAGTAAGTCCTTCTTGAATGATTGCTTCACACTGAATGAGTAAGTTCTCTTTTCTATTTTGTTCAAATTTTTTTTTCATGATGAGAATGGTAACACAGAAAAATGTAAGATACGTGAAATTTATAGTAAAATTTTAAAACAAGCACCTTGCTTTCTATTGTATGCTTCTATTGTTCCACCCATCTTCTGTTCGATAATAAGTCTTGTGATGTAGAGTCCTGCTCCTGAACCACCTGTTTCTAGGTTTCCTGTAACAAAGGGTTCAAAAATATTGGGTAAAATATCATGTGGTATTCCTCCTCCATTATCACAAAATAAAATAGCTACTTTTATCTCGTTCTGTCTAAAAATAATATGTATTTTTCGTTTAATCTTTTCTTGTCTACTTAATGCATCTCGGGCATTGTTCAGCAAGTTCAATACGGCTTGTGCAAATTCATTGGGAGATCCTAGAGCAAAAAACTTTTTCTCTTCTCCTTCTACGATGACTTCAATATGATGGTAGTTAAGTGAAGCTAATACAATATTTATGGCATGTTTTAGATAAATAACCAAGTCAAAGGAGATTTTTTTCTGTTCAGGAGAGAAAAAAAGACGAAAGTCATCAATGGTTTCAGACATGTAGGTAATCATCTGATTCCCTTGTTTAACCTTCTCTTCAAGATAGTTTTTGTCAAACTCTCCAAAAGAGTAGGATGCTTCTAAGTTCATAAATATTCCACCAAGTTGGGCTAAAGGTTGCCTCCATTGATGGGCTATATGCCCTACCATTTCGCCCATGGATGCCATGCGTGATTGTTGCATCATTAGGTACTCATTTTCACGTCTTAGTCTGCTCTCTTCTTTGATTTCTTGTTGCAGTTGTTGTTTAATGTTTTCATGTTTGGTAATGTCTTGAATAATTAATTTAATATAGGTATTGTTGATATTTTTTGAAACGCTACCTGAAAACTCAAAGCTTTTTTGTTTAATTATTATTAATACCTTTTGAATATTACCTGTTTCATGTAGCTTTTTATACAGTTTTGTCCAAGACTCTTTTCCCATAAGTTCTTGTGGAGAGTGGTTTAAAAACTGCTCTCCAAAAAGATTTTTGGCTTGATGGTTCATCCAGTGAATTTTCTGTTTGGAGTTTAAATCAAAAATCTCTATAATGGCTTCGGGAAGCAGATTCATAATCTCTTTGGCATGACGCAGTTTAATCTCTAGCATCCGTGCAACATTGCCTTTGATATGATGAAAAATATTTTTATTACTTAGTAGACCCAAACTTTCATTGTTATGATTTTTAACTAAGACTCTACGAATATTATGTTTTTTCATTATATTAATAACCTCAACCACGGCATCCTCTTCATCAACACTTAAAATAGGCGAAGACATCAGAATTCTAATATTTTGATGTATATCTATTGCTTTATATCCTACAGAAAGAATGTCTTTTTCAGTAACAATTCCTACGGCTTTGTTTTGTGAATTATGTACAATTACCGAACCAATATGTTCTCGATACATTAAAAGTGAAGCATCTTGAATGCTACTTGAATCGGAAATAGAGATAATATCTAAATTATTAGAGAGTAAATCTTTTACTTTTAAATCAATTTTATAGACATCTTCTTCTAAAAAATTAAATAAATCCTCTTGAAGTACGACTCCACAAAAATCTCCATTATCGTCAATCATGACTAATCTACGAATATTGTGTGTGACAATTAAGTCAAAAGCAGACTCTACAGGAGAATCTTTATGAATACTAATGAGCTTCTTTTTTGCTAACTCTATAATGGCTGAACTTAGAACAATGCCTTTTGCTATTTTTTCAATTAGCAGACTCTCAGTTACGATTGCTATTGGCTTTTTTTTATTGATTAATACCACTGTTCCTGTAGCATTTTTTAGCATGCACTCCATTGCTTGTGTAACGCTTGCATGAACATCTAATGTAAAGCCTTTTGTATGTGCAATTGAGAATAAGAGACCCATTACAACTCCTCTTGATATAAGCGATAGCCAATACCACTAATATTTCTAATAATTTGACTGTGGGTTTTTTTTCTTAGGTTTCGTATTTGTGAACGAATGGCATCTTTGCTCATAGGGCTATTTGTCCATACTTCATACTCTAAAACAGTGTACGAAATAAGCTCTTTGGGATGTTCTATAAAATACTCCAAGAGTTCTATCTCTTTGGGTCGAAGAGATAGCTCTTGATTGTTGTGGCTAAGAATTCTCTGTTTTCTGTTAAAGTTAAATCCTTTTCCTAAATGAATTAACTGTTCTGTTTTACAAATTAAAGCATACTCATCGGATGCTTTTTCTAAAGCTTCTAATAGATTCTTACCTGTTACGGGTTTAACCAAGTATCGTGTCAGTTCCAACTCTATTGCCATAATAAGAAACTCTCTATCTGTATATGCTGTCGAGATAATAATACGTACATCATGATATTTTTTACGAATCTCTTCAGAGAAATGTAAGCCACTCTTACCTGGAAGATTTATATCTACTAAAATGATGTCGGGCTTTTTTTGTTTAAACAAAATCATGGCTTCTTCAGCAGAAGAAGCCTCTTGTACCAATGAAAAATAGCGTTTTAAAAACTCATGAATTTCACTGCGTACTTGTGGGTCATCTTCGATATAGAGGAGGTGCAAATCTTTTAGCTTACGTAGTAAAGAGTGATGATTCATAATTGCTTTACTCTCTTTTTGAGTTATTATACACTTTTTTTTGTAAAAAAATTAATATTCAATTCATTTTTAAATACTATAATAGTGCTATTAATTTATCCAAAAGGACACACTTTATGAATATTATCAAACTACTCTTTATAGGTTTAACTTTTTTACCATTTTGGGATGCATAAGTACTCTTTATGGCAGAGCAAACAATATTACTGCTTGAAGATGACGTACAGTTAAATGATACAGTAAAACAATTTTTAGAATATTCAGGGTACAAAGTTTATCCTGCGTATGATGCACTCCAAGCAAAAGATACGTTGTATGAACAGAGCATTGATTTGATGCTTTTAGACATTAAAGTTCCTAATGGAAATGGTTTTGATTTTTTACGTGAAGTTAGAGCAGAAGAGAACTCTACTCCTGCTATTTTTATTACCTCTTTAAACTCGGTAGATGATGTTACTAAAGGGTTTGAGATAGGTTGCGATGACTACATTCGTAAACCTTTTGCGTTAAAAGAGTTACTTGTACGGGTCGAAGCCAGTTTAAAACGTGAGTTTGGAACACAAAGCAATCAATTTGATTT
>Ga0256826_1000401_pt1 | contig 26369 bp, 14 predicted proteins | sample CV79metaG_FD_185975 | JGI IMG/M metagenome (GOLD analysis project Ga0256826, IMG submission 185975) | Hydrothermal vent microbial communities from East Pacific Rise, Pacific Ocean - CV79 | ecosystem: Environmental > Aquatic > Marine > Hydrothermal vents | place: Pacific Ocean: East Pacific Rise...
ACACGTCGGATTCAAAATCCGATGTCGCGAGACGTGCCGGTTCAAGTCCGGCCGGCGGTACCACTTTAGTCCTATTTTAGGGACTTTCTTCATACAAATACAATCATAAAATAACTACTGAAATAGACCAATATTGATAACATGTTTTTGGCAGGTGCCTATTTTGGTGCCTACTTTAAAGGAGATATGATGAACTTGACCTATGCTAAAGCCCCTTTAGCTATTAAAGCAGTTGAGACTTTAAGCACACTTCAAAAGCGTTTTGTTACAAAACTTGATGCTCTTTGTGATATTGAAAAACCATTTGAGCCCGTGACTTGGGGACGTGATGGTGGTATGCATGGTGGGGGTACCCGTTTTGTGGCTAGTGATGAGAGGGTCTTTGATAGAGCTTCGGTAAACTTTTCACAAGTCCATTATGATGATATGCCTGAGAAAAAGCTCTCGAGTGCGACCGCTATCTCTACCATCATCCATCCACGTAATCCTCATGTTCCTTCGATGCATATGCATATTAGTTGGACAGAGATGCGTGATGGCAAAGGGTATTGGCGTGTGATGGCGGATCTTAACCCAAGCATTATCAATGCAGATGAGAAAGCCTCTTTTGATGCGATGCTAAAAGAGGCTGCAGGTAGACACTACGAGTTAGGCTCTACCCAAGGTGATAAGTACTTTAATATTGCAGCACTAGAGCGTACTCGTGGGGTCTCTCACTTTTACTTAGAGGGCTTTAGTAGTGATGACACCGAAGCAGATGCCCTTTTTGCTCAAAGCTTTGGTGAAGCGGTGATCGATAGATATATTGAGATCATTACTAATGCTATGCAGAGACGAACAGCCATTACCACTGATGATGAGCAGCAACAACTGGCCTACCATACCCTCTACCTCTTTCAGGTCTTGACGCTTGATCGTGGTACGACCTCTGGTCTGATGGTTCACAGCCAAAATGATGTTGGTATCTTAGGTTCGATCCCTTCACATATTGATGTTGCACTGCTACGTTCGTGGCGTGAACGTTTGAGCAGACCTCAAGATGCACTTTTAGATGCTATTGTTGATGCTTTAGGTACGGAGAGTATATGTGAAGTGAACGAAGCAGTCAAGGTGCGTCTTGCCTTAGCTGTTCGTGAACACTATAAGACTTATCCTGAAGCATTAAGCCTGCAAGCGTCAGGCTTTACAACCCCTCCAACTGTTCAAAATCATAAATAATATTAAAAGAGGCAAAAGCCTCTTTCTTCTGCACTTTTTCTGCACTTATAAAATCTATAGTAAGTTTAATGATATTAAATCATTATTTTTGTTACAATAAGTGATATTTGAGGATTTAGATCCTCTTAAACACTTTCTGTTTTTAAAATAGATCAAGGCGAAAACCTTGAGATGCTAAGAGGGGTGAGATGCTTTTTAATAGCTATGAGTTCATTTTTTTCTTTTTACCAATCAGTTTTTTTGTCTACTTCTACCTGTTACACAACCGTATGGTCGATGGTGCTAAAGCCTTTTTAGTCTTTGCCTCGCTCTTCTTTTACAGTTGGTGGAACATTGCTTACTTGCCTTTGATCTTAGTATCGATGATGTTTAACTACGGCATTGGTAATGCCCTTAATGATAACTTCAAAAAGGTGAGCATACACAAACAGACACTTTTAGGTTTTGGTATTGTCTCTAACATCGCACTTTTGGGCTACTTTAAGTACGCGGACTTCTTTTTAGAGAACTTCAATATGGTGTTTGATGCCCACCAACCGCTTTTGCATCTTGCATTGCCTTTGGCTATTAGCTTTTTTACCTTCCAGCAGATTGCCTACTTGGTGGATTCATATAGAGGTGAGACTGCGGAGTATGACTTCTTAAACTACGCACTCTTTGTCACCTTCTTTCCACAGTTGATCGCTGGACCAATCGTTCACCATGCAGAGATGATGCCGCAGTTCGCCTCAAAGTTTAACTGGGTCAAAAAGTATAACAATATTGCAACAGGTGCTTTCATCTTCTCTTTAGGTATCTTTAAAAAGGTGGTCATCGCAGATACCTTTGCCTTAGCCGCAACCAACGGTTTTGATGTGGCAACCTCACTTAACATGATCGAAGCATGGACGGCGTCACTAAGCTATACCTTCCAACTCTATTTTGATTTTAGTGGGTATACCGATATGGCCATTGGTGCGGCACTTCTGTTTAATATTCGCCTGCCTATTAACTTTAACTCTCCCTATAAAGCCTTAGATATTCAAGACTTTTGGCGTCGTTGGCACATCACACTCTCTCGTTTTTTAAGAGACTATATCTACATACCACTTGGTGGTAATCGTAAGGGAGGCTTTCGCACCTACAACAACTTACTAGCGACCTTTATCATAGGTGGCATTTGGCATGGAGCAGGGTGGACCTTTATCTTTTGGGGCTTTTTACATGGTATGGCTTTAGTCATCAACCGTTTATGGCAACAGATGGGTCTGCGAATGCCTAAGATCTTAGCCTGGATTATCACCTTTAACTTTGTCAACATCGCTTGGGTCTTCTTTCGTGCGACCTCTTGGGATGATGCCATCAAGGTCTTGAGTAGTATGTTTGATATCTCAACATTGGTGTTGCCAGAGAAGTTAGCTGCAAAGCTAGGAGTGTTAAGTGAGTTTGGTGTGAGCTTTGGTTCATGGTTCTCTCCTGTCATTGGAGATGTTTGGAGTGTGGTCTGGCTCTTCTTTGGTTTCGTGATTGCTCTGGCCTTTAAGAACTCAACACAGTACTTAGATGGCTTTACACTTACTAAAGCTAAAGCGATCTGGGCGGCAGTAGCCTTTAGTGGTGCAGCGATTGCACTTAACAAAGCAAGTGAATTCTTGTACTTTAACTTTTAAGGAGATCCAGTGAAGGCAAAACTATGGCTTAAAGTATGGCTTATAACAGTAGTGATCGCTGTCTCTTTAGTGGGCGTTGTCAACTATATTGTTGATCCTTATGGTCTCAGAAGCAATAAAGATCACTACGTAGAGTACCTCTGTTATCTTAACAATCCTGCTGTGACCAACTTGAAGATCAATCTACAAGCCGACACCTACCTCATAGGGACTTCTATGGTGATCCGTATTGATCCCAATGTTGTTGAAGCCATTACCCATAAACGTGTCTTCAATGTCAACAATGCAGGAGCAACACTGCCTGAAAATATGATGATTGCTAAAAAAGTCAAGGCAAAAGGGGCTCATTTTGTTTATGGCTTTGATGCCTTTAGTCTTAACAAGATGCGTCTGAGAAATCCTGAGATCAAAAACCGTTTAGAGACCTACAAAGAGGCTTTACAAAAAGATCCTCTTATAGACATCACCTACTTCTCTTTTACGACCTTTGTAGATACCTTGAACACACTCTTAAAAGAGGCGGCGTCAAAGCCCTATAGTAAAGATTATGAGAAAGAGAATAACATCCATTATGAGACCACTTTAGAAGATGTAGATCATCATTTAGAGCTCTCTACCAACGGTTCTCGTAACATGTTTAGTGATTTTGAGACCTTTGATGATGCGATGGTGATTGAACTGGCCAAACTGGCTGATAAGGAAGATATCTTTGTCATCTACCCTAAGCAGTTTTACCACTACGTACTCTTTCAAAGACATCTTGATATTGAAGCCAAATACTTTCATGCTATCAAGCTCTTAGTTGAAAATACAAATGCTAAAGTCTATAGCTTCTATGGAGAGAATGAAGTGACTCGAAATTCTGATAATTTTGATGCAGATGGATGGCACTTTAAACCAAGTATTACGCCTAAAATCATGGCTAAGATCTATGGTGACAAAGCAGCTTCAGAGGGTGAAGTGTTTGGAACAGTCTTAGACAAAACTAATATTGATCGCTATCTTGATGAGATGCATCAATCACTACAGAAGTACCAAAAATAGGTACTACTTTTAACTTTTTTGTCACAAAAAGGCGATATTGCATCACTTTTTGATATACTCACTTATAATTTTAAACCCTCTTAGAGGGGTATATGTGAGGATACTAACATTTTACGCGATGCACTTTTAATCACTTTTTCTGGAATACTTTTTTATCTTGCAATGGCTACTATCTTAGGTGATAGTGCTCTTTTTGGCTCTATTGGTGCAGACTTTGCTGCTTTTAACACCATGTTGTTTGGCTACTTGGCGTATGTCTACTTGTTTATTGTAGGTTTTGGTGTCTACCTACTTTACCGTCATAAACGCTTTGACATGAGAAGTGCTGAAGTAATCACTTCGTTTATATTACTGTTCTTTTCACTGCAGATCTTCCAAGCTGCTATTGTTAATGAAGGACTACGTGGTTACTTCGGAAGTAACTTTGTAGACTTTAGTGCTGAGTATATTGGTATGTTTGGTGTGTGGATCTTTTTTGTAATGAGCTTTGTACTCTCTTTAGTGATGCTTTTTGACAAGAGTGTGGGTGAGATGGCGATGCCATTTAGAGATGCTTCACAGCGTTTAAGTCTACCAAGTATGCCATCAATGCCAGAGAAAAAAGAGAAGCCTGTTAAAGTCAAGCGTTCCAAGCGTGTTAAAGCTGAACCTGTTGTCGAAGAAGAGATCGAAGATGCTGTGTTGGTTGATGAAGAGGAGCGTGAAGATCTGGATACGCCATCATACTTACGTGATATTGAAGAGGATGAGGATCTCGAAGCAGGCTCTAAAGTACGTCTTGTTAAGAGAAAGAGTAAGCCTAAGAAAAGTGTAGAGAGTGTTGAAGTTAAAGAGAGACCAGAAGAACAGGGTAGCTCAACTATTTTGGAGAGTGCTCAAAAAGTTAAAGAACAAAAACAAGCTGTCATTGTAGAAGAGCTAGAAGAGAATAAAAAACTACTAGATCAGATCGAAACAGGCAAGACAGAGAAGCCCAAAAACTTTAAACTTCCAAAGCTGGACTTTTTGCAAAAAGCACCTAAGCAAGGCAATAAGATAGATGAAGCTGAGCTCGACAGTAAGATTAGTGACCTTATTGACAAGTTACAGCACTTTAAGATCGATGGTGATGTGGTTCGTACCTACGCAGGTCCTGTTGTCTCGACTTTTGAGTTTAAGCCTGCAGCCAACATCAAGGTCTCTAAGATCTTGAATCTACAAGATGACCTTGCGATGGCTTTACGTGCGGAGACCATTCGTATACAAGCTCCTATTCCGGGTAAAGATGTTGTGGGTATTGAGATTCCTAACAAGACCGTAGAGACCATCTACCTTCGTGATATCTTAGATAGCAAGTTGTTCCAAGAGGCTTCTTCTCCATTAACCATTGTTTTAGGTAAAGACATTGTAGGTAAACCGTTTATTACGGACTTAAAGAAGCTACCACACCTGCTGATTGCTGGTACTACAGGTTCGGGTAAGTCTGTAGGTATTAACGCTATGATCTTAAGTTTGTTGTATCGTAACTCTCCAGATCAGTTACGTCTGATCATGATTGACCCTAAGATGTTGGAGTTTAGTATCTACAATGATATTCCACACCTGTTGACACCGGTCATCACCAAAGCCAAACAAGCTATTGTGGCATTGAACAACATGGTAGGTGAGATGGAACGTCGTTACCGCTTGATGAGTGAGACACGTACAAAAAGCATTGAAAACTACAATGAAAAGGCGAAAAAAGAGGGAGGAGAGATCTTCCCTTATATCGTTGTTGTTATTGATGAGTTGGCGGATTTGATGATGACAAGTGGTAAGGATGTTGAGTTTAGTATTGGACGTTTGGCACAGATGGCACGTGCTTCTGGTATACACCTCATTGTCGCTACACAGCGTCCATCTGTTGATGTTGTAACAGGTCTTATTAAAGCGAACCTACCGTCTCGTATCTCTTATAGAGTGGGACAACGTATTGACTCTAAGATCATTCTAGACCAACAAGGTGCTGAGTCGTTACTTGGTAAAGGGGATATGCTCTTTACACCTCCTGGTGCTACAGGACTTGTACGTCTTCATGCCCCTTGGTCAACAGAAGATGAGATCGAGAAGATTGTTGAGTTCTTGAAGTCACAACGTGAACCGCAGTATGATCACCGTTTCTTAGCAGATGACTCTGCAACAGGCTCTAAAGATGAAGGTATGGTTGTGGGTGAGAAAGATGAACTTTACGAAGATGCCAAGCAGATCGTTATCACAGACCGAAAGACCTCTATCTCTTATCTACAGCGTCGCTTGCAGATCGGCTATAACCGTTCAGCGCGCCTCATTGAACAACTTGAAGCCCATGGTGTGCTCTCTGAGCCCAATGCTAAGGGTAACAGAGAGATCGTTGGCGGCTAGATGTTAATACGTCTAGAGCTTTACCAAAAGGCCTCTATGGCTGATTTTAAAATCTTAAACTATAACGAACTCGATGCCCTTGCACTTCAAGAACTTATAGAGTTCTCTGAACAAAGAGGGGGCTTCTTTCGTGAAGATATGAGACGCTTCTCCATACGTAAACGTGCTGATATTGAGTACTTACAAGCTATTTTTGATAGAGAAGGTCTTCATGTTGAGTTGACGCTTCCTCAAACTGCCTTTATTACAACATCACACTCTTCTAAAGTCTTGTTAAAACCTGCGGCTTATGATGAAGTCATTCGCTTTGGTAAACACCAAGGTACTACATGGGGGGCGCTTCCAGATGCATACTTGCAGTGGGTAAGAAGCTCTATGAAGGGTGTTAATAGTGATATAGCAACATCTATCATTATCTATAAAAAAATAGTGGCTAAACAAGGTCAACAGTAGATGCCAAACAGTACACAACGCACCATAGGACTTTTTGGGGCACTTGCCATAGGTATTGGTGGTATGGTTGGTGGCGGTATCTTTGCTGTATTAGGTGAAGCAGTTTCCATGGCTCATGGTGCCACACCTCTTGCTTTTTTGGCAGCAGGTATTGTAGCTCTGCTAACTGCTTATGCCTACTCAAAACTTTCAGTGGCCTATCAAAGCAGTGGTGGGAGTATTGTTTTTATAGACAATGCTTTTAATCACTCTCTGTTTTCAGGTTCTATGAATGTGGTGCTTTGGTTGAGTTACTTGGTGACCATAGCCTTATATGCAGTGGCCTTTGGCTCTTACGCTTTGACATTTTTTGAGGCCCCAACTGATCCATTTTTAAAACATATCTTAATTTCTATAGCCATTATATTCCCGGGGATTATCAATCTCTTAAGTGCTTCGATTGTAAGTCGTTCAGAGACTATTATTGTTGTGATTAAACTTCTATTGATGGGTGTGGTGATTGTTGTTGGGATGCCTTATGTTGAGACACAACGTCTCTCCATTGAACATTGGGAAGCGCCACTTTCTATTGTCTCTGCCGGGATGATGATTTTTGTGGCATATGAAGGTTTTGAACTGATCGCTAATGCAGCTAAAGAGATCAAAGAACCTCAAAAAAACTTGCCTCGTGCTTTTTTTGGCGCGGTGATCTTTGTTATCTTCTTGTATATTTTGATCTCAATCATTACGGTGGGTGGTGTGGATGAAAAGAGTCTGTTAGTGGCTAAGGACTACGCCTTAGCTGTGGCGGCTGAACCTGCACTAGGCAAGGTAGGATTTACTTTGGTTGCCATAGCTGCTCTGTTGGCTACATTTTCTGCGATCAATGCTACGATATTTGGCAATGCAAGGCTCTCTTTCTCTTTAGCCCTTGAAGGTGAACTTCCTCTTTTTGATAAAAAAGAGAGTCTGAATCCTAAGATGGGTGTACTGAGTACAATAGGGTTAAGTTTACTTTTGGCCAACTTGATTGATCTTAATGCCATTGCCATCATTGGTTCGGCAAGTTTTCTACTTATCTTTAGTATGGTCAATCTCTCTGCTTATCTCTTACATGAAAAGGTAGGAGGGCATAGATGGATCTATTTGATTGCTTTTTTAGTTACGTTGGCTTCTTTGGTGACACTACTTGTGCACACATGGAGTAGTGATATATCAGCATTGATCATATTTGTCTGCTTTTTGAGTATTGCGGTTATCTTTGAGTTGACGTATGGGCACTATTATAGAAAAAAGTTTACGACTAAAAGATAAAGAATGACAGGTGTGAAATTGGATTAGAAATTCTTAAAAGTAGAGATAATATGTATCAATTAGTTACACTAAGTATTTTGATCAAATAAATTTTTCCCTTCAAAACCACCTATAATAGGTAGCATAACCCTTTTGTATCATTTTTACACACTATTTAAAAATAAGTGTTTACTTTTGTAACACATGGTGATCTGTTTGTAAAAGCTTAGCTATAATTAACAAAATTTTTAAACAAGGGTTAATGATGGCTTTTTTAGAAGACTACAAAGCACATGTTGCTGAGCGCGAAACTTTAGGCGTACCTCCACTACCACTTACTGCTGAGCAGACTGCAGAGTTGATCGAACTGATCAAGGCTGATTGTACAGCTGAGTTATTAGACCTGCTAACTAACCGTGTTGCACCAGGTGTTGATGATGCTGCTTATGTTAAAGCTGCATTCCTTAACGACCTTGCTGCTGAAAACCACAGTGTTGCTGCTATTGCTCCTGAAAAAGCAGTTGAGATGCTAGGTATGATGCTTGGTGGTTACAATGTTAAACCAATGATTGATGCACTATCTTCTAAAAACGGTGCTGTTGTTAAAGCTGCTGTTACTGCACTTAACAAAACACTTCTTGTATATGATGCATTCAACGATGTTGAAGAGCTTCATAAAGCTGGAAACGCTGCTGCAACTGAAGTCATGACTTCATGGGCAAATGCTGAGTGGTTTACTCACAAGCCAGCACTAGCTGAAGAGATTACTGTGACTGTCTTTAAAGTTCCAGGTGAGACTAATACAGATGACCTTTCTCCAGCATCTGAAGCATTTACACGTTCTGATATTCCTGTTCATGCAAACTCTTTCCTTGTAAACAAGATGGAAAACCCACTAGAGATAATTGCAGAGCTTAAGAAAAAGGGTCACCCAATCTCTTACGTTGGTGATGTTGTTGGTACTGGTTCTTCACGTAAGTCAGGTGTTAACTCTGTTCAATGGCACATGGGTGTAGATATTGATGGTGTTCCTAACAAGCGTACTGGTGGTGTTGTTCTTGGTGGTATCATTGCTCCGATCTTCTTTGCGACTTGTGAAGATTCTGGTGCACTTCCACTTGAGCTTGATGTCTCAAACATGGAAACAGGTGATGTTGTTACAATCTACCCTTACAAAGGTGAGGCACACAAAGATGGAGCATGTATTGCAACATTTAAACTAAACCCTAACACGATTACTGATGAAGTACGTGCTGGTGGTCGTATTCCTCTTATCATTGGTCGTGGACTAACGTCTAAGGCACGTGGTGTTCTTGGTCTTGGTACATCTGATGCATTCTTGACTGCTGAGCAGCCTGCCGATACAGGTAAAGGTTTCACTCTTGCACAAAAGATGGTTGGTAAGGCTTCTGGTCTTGCTGGTGTTCGTCCAGGTATGTATGTTGAGCCAGAGATGAGTACTGTTGGAAGTCAAGATACTACAGGTCCTATGACGCGTGATGAGATTAAAGAGCTTGCAGCACTTGGTTTTAATGCTGACTTGGTCCTTCAATCTTTCTGTCACACTGCGGCATATCCAAAGCCATCTGACGTGATCATGCACCACAAGCTTCCTGACTTTATTGCAAACCGTTCAGGTGTTGCGCTACGTCCAGGTGATGGTGTTATCCACTCATGGTTGAACCGTATGGTACTTCCAGACACAGTAGGAACAGGTGCAGATAGCCATACACGTTTCCCACTTGGTATCTCTTTCCCTGGTGGTTCAGGTGTTGTTGCATTTGCTGCAGTAACAGGTTCTATGCCACTTACAATGCCTGAGTCTGTATTGGTACGTTTCTCAGGTGAGATGCAACCAGGTATCACACTACGTGACCTTGTAAATGCTATCCCTTATGTTGCAATCCAAGAAGGTCTTTTGACGGTTCCTAAAGCAGGTAAGAAAAACATCTTTGCTGGTCGTATCTTAGAGATCGAAGGACTTCCTGATCTTAAAGCGGAACAAGCATTTGAGCTTTCTGATGCTTCTGCTGAGCGTTCTGCTGCAGCATGTACTGTTCTTTTGAACACGGCACCGATTGAAGAGTATCTTAAGTCAAATGTGACTCTTTTAGAGTCTATGATTGCTGATGGTTACCAAGATGCTACTACGATTCAACGTCGTGTTGACAAGATGAAGACATGGTTAGCAAACCCATCATTGATGAAACCAGATGCTGATGCAGAGTATGCAGCAGTTATCGACATCGATCTTAACACAATCACGGAGCCAATTCTTGCTTGTCCTAATGATCCAGACAATGTTAAGCTTCTTAGCGAAGTAGCTGGAACTAAGATTGATGAAGTATTCCTTGGTTCTTGTATGACAAACATTGGTCACTACCGTGCAGCGGGTGAAGTAATGCGTGGAGAAGGTAAGCATAACGTAGAAAAGTTCTGGATTGTTCCACCAACACGTATGGACGAGCAGCAACTCATCAACGAAGGTTACTACGATGTCTTTAATGCTATCGAAGCAACAACAGAGGTTCCAGGTTGTTCACTTTGTATGGGTAACCAAGCATCTGCTCGTGTTGACTCTACAGTGTTCTCTACATCGACTCGTAACTTCGACAACCGTCTTGGTAAGGGAACTCAGGTCTATCTTGGAAGTGCTGAGCTTGCTGCAGTATGTTCTAAGCTTGGTCGTATTCCAACACCTGCTGAGTACATGGACATTGTTCCTGCGAAGATCGAAGGTAAAGAAGCGGACATCTATAAGTACCTAAACTTTAACGAGATCAAAGGCTACCACCTTGAAGAGCGTAAGATCGCTGAAGAAAAATATGGTGTAACTGTTAAACCTGTATAATCTACAGACCTTTTATCACCTTTCTCTAAGAGTTAGATGCTTTTGCATCTGACCCTTCTCTTACTCTATTCAAATCATTTACCACTTTTAAGTACACTAAAGTATGAAACATCTCATACTCCTCTTCTTTTTTTCTCTTAACATTTATGCTAACACAACCATCCCTTATATCAATGATGTGAGTTATCAATACTACCTTCAGCTACAAAAGCAAGGTGAAGTACGCCTACAGGTGGTACGTGATGATCTTTTAGAGTTGACTCTTGTGCCTAAGAGAGATACCAAAAGTCATAGCTTTACTCCTAAGATTTTAACACCTCAAGAGATCAAAAATTTTAAACTATATACTTTACACAATGCTCAAGGAGATCTTCTTCATATTAAAAAGATTTCACTTAAGCGACGCACCATCTATGCACCACTTAAAGAGAGTGATCTTCGTATTGCTCAAAAGATCTACATTGAGACGAAAAGCGCTTTTGTAAAAGGTCAACGCTATACATTAACGCTTCAGCCGCCACTACTTAAAAAAGAGGGTAGCTATAGCTTTAGTTTTGATCCTAAACATGCTCTTACCCCTTTGATCCATCTTGATGCTTTGGGATATACCCCTTTAGAAAATAAAGTGGCATATCTTGGTCTACATATGGGTGATGCCGAGGTAGATATGAAAGATACCAAAATCTCTGTCGTACGTCTTAGTGATGCTAAAGTACTCTATAGTGCTAAGGCCAAGCGTCAAGACTCTTTAGGGTGGAGAAAAAATTATACAAGTAGACCTTATTCAAATGTGTATGCTTTTGATTTTAGCACCATCCAAACACCCGGAAAATACTTTCTACAGCACTCTAGTGGTGTTAGTCTTGTTTTTGAGATCGATGCAGATGTCTATCGAAAAACATTAAATACATTGAGTTTGGGGATGTATCATCAACGTCGAGGCGAAGCCCTAAAGCTACCCTATACCCGCTTTGAGCGCAAATCAACCATAGAGAATCATACCTATGTCTATGACTCTAAAGATCTTGATCCCTTTTTAACACATCTTAAAGGGTGGGGTGATGGGGTTAAATACCCTACAACACTTGAGGGTGAACATGTGGCTATTAGTGGTGGACATATGGATGCGGGAGATTATGCTCCGTATACTTATAACAGCGCCTTGAGTGTTTGGACTATGGTGAGTACACTTGATCTTTTTGGTCAAAGTGTAGCGCATGACAATCTTGGGATCCCTGAGTCAGGTGATGGGGTGAGTGACATTTTACAAGAGTTACTTATAGAGCTTAAATGGCTCAAAGAGATGCAAGATAGGGTTGATGGTGGTGTCTTTGGTATGAGTAAAGCTAAAGGGATGGCTTATCAAAACACGATGCCCGGTGAAGATAGGAGTATAAGACGTTATCTTGCCCCCAAAGATACGATCACAACAGCAGTATATGCAGCAGCACTAGCTCGAGCTGCACGGAGTCCAACGCTTCAAGCTTATGATAAAGAGCTGACACAAGAGTTACAAAAGAGGGCAATTCGAGCAGGTAGATGGCTAGAACAAAACAGAGGCTTTCATGGTTATTACCATTATGGTATTGGTGATAAACGTGGTGGAGATAAGGGGGATGAACATATCCGTGCTTTTGCAGCAATAGAACTCTATGCTTTAACAGGCGCGCAACAGTACCATCAGGATCTACTTCAATACTATAAACCAGAGTTACGACAAGGTGGTGCCTACATCATGAACAAAGGTTATGGATATGTGACAAGAACATTAGCTTTGTGGGATCATGATGGTATTGAATATCAGGTAGATCGTGCCTTAAAAAAGCGTGCTCAAAAGCGTTTTAAAGAGGCGGTTGATGGTTATATCTTACAGAGTCAACGCACTCCGTATGATCTTATACTCAATGATGTTGTCAAACGGTGGAACAGGGTAGGCTGGTACTTTCCACTCTCTTTTTATGGCTGGGATCTTCTTGTCGCAGCCGAGTTATATGATGCGCCAAAATATCGTGATCTTGCATGTAAACAACTGCACTTTACCTTAGGTGCGAACCCCTCAAACATGACCTATATCACAGGTTTAGGTGTAAAACGTCTGCATAGCATAGTGGATCAAAAATCACTTTATGATGGTATCAAAGAGCCTATTGCAGGTATACCGATCTCACCTGTAGTCACGGACTTTACCTATAATGGTAATTACAAACATGATATTAGTCTCTATACCTATCCTCCCAATAATCTTAAGATAGATGAAGAGGGTGATGTCTATCCTCTTTTAGAGACAGCATATGATGGGTGGAATATTAGTGGAGAGTTTACGATAGAGAAGCTTGTTAGGATGCAAGCAGTGTTGGCGATCTTGACACCACGTGTAGATAAACTTTATGCTTACCCCCGTTTTAAAATAGTATCAAAATGGATTGATGGTGGATATGATTTTAGACTACAGTCAGATCTCTCGATAGAGAAGTGTGGGGTGCGTTGGTATGCTAATGATGAGATCGTTTCGACACAAGATCACTATAGATTAAAAGAGGGCTCACAACAGATGATCTGGAAGATCTCTGCTGAAGTGTTGTGTGACAGTGGTCTACGTTGGTATGAATCATCCCTGTTGAATACACAAGACTATACACTTGGTGATCGACCTACTAAAGGGGCTAAGGCTGAAGAGACAACCCTTTTGTATCCGTTAGATGGTAGTTTGGAAGAGGTGAGACAAAGAGCAACACCTTTACGTATCTCTAAAGGGGTCTCTTTTGAGGCTGATAACCTCTTTTGGATGAGAGAGCCTAAAGGTAAGGCACTCTGTTTTAAGGGACAAAAAAGTTATGCAGAGTTAATATTTTCTCTTAATGCATATCTGAAAAAGGGAGAAACATTAGCAGATATAAAAGCGTTAAGTGTTGAAGGAATGTTCTATATTGACTCTTTTGATGATCCTTCAAAAGATCTACTCAACATCTTCTCATTACGACAGTCATGGCGTGCAGGAATGCGTCTGGGTCGTTATGGGTGGCAAGAGGGCCTAAGTGCAGATCTTGGAAAGGTACATCAATCCTCTAAGGTGTTATCAGAAGTACTGAGCAGACATCAATGGCATCATATCAAGATGGTGTATGACAAAGAAGGCTATCGCTTTTACATCGATAATAAGCTACTTTTTATTGTTGATTCTAAAGCCAGTGGAGCACTTTTTGATCAACGTGATATCACTTTGAGTTTCGGTGCTTTTTATGGATGTGTTGATGATGTGCAGTTGAAGTTGCAGATGAAAGATAAAGTTGAACCCTCTGAACAATTAGGACGTTCTCAGTAACAAGAGAGGTATACTAATACAAGGCGAAAGTACGCAGGAGCTACTAGTAGCTTCAAGTGCTTTTAACGCAGTAGTAGTACATCTCTCTTGTTACCCTTTGGGAGAGCTATACAGAAGCAATCTTGCACCCTATTTTTCATCGTCGTAGCTTTGGCTATGACTCAAAAAAAGTAATGTACAATCTTACTTCTGTATAGCCCGCTGAGAATGCCCTAATTGTTCAGAGGGTTCAATTAATCAATAGTTACTTTATCCTATAGTAAAGATTAATATAATATACTACCTTCATAAGGACTTATGATGAAAGACAAAGACAGTTTCGGGGAACTGTTATCACTAGATAAAAGTAGTTATGGCTTTTTACTACTAAAAGATGGCAAGTTTATTGCCTGCAATGACAAAGTGATAGAGATGCTAGGTTATCAGTATAAAGAGGAGTTTTTAAACTTGCATCCCGCACGATTATCACCATTACTGCAACCAGATGGAGCATGTTCGATCACTAAGGCACATGAGATGATCCAACACTGTTATGATAAAGGCGAACATCAATTTTTTTGGACCCACTTACGTAAAGATGGAGAAGAGTTTGTGTGTGAAATCACACTGACGAAGATATTTATGGATGCAGAACCTATGGTTCATGTACGTTGGTCAGAAATATGAGACTTTTTTGATATCATAAGGCTATAATAAAAGCACCAAATATATGGGAGTATATGATGAAAAAAGTGTTATTTATAGCGTTGATGGCGTTTAGTCTATTTGCCAATGAGCAGAGTGGGGTATATGCTCCAAGTAGTGAGTGTAAAACATGTCATAGCAGTATCTACAATGAGTTTACTGCATCACAACATCAAAATGCTACGATCTTCAAAGATCCTATTCATGCAGCAGTATGGAAAAAACATCCAAAAAACCACAAAAAGCAGCAGTATGGCTGTGCTAAGTGTCATACGCCAGCAGCAGATAATCTTGATGCTATGATCACAAAAGGGCAAAAAGGGTTACCTGATGCCAATAATGCAACACAAAATGAAGCCATCAGTTGTGCCTATTGTCACCGTATTACAGGAATAAAAAAGGGTCAAAAACGTAACTCCAATATCATTGATCCTAAAGAGAAGCGTTATCACGGTACCTTAAAAAATGCCATAGACTCTCCTTATCATGAGATCGCGACGACAGGTAATGAGCCGATGGCAAATGGAAATGTTTGTGTGGGGTGCCACTCTCACAAAAAGAACAAGGCCAATCTCAATGTCTGTTCGACCAATATCAACAATGAACTTGATGGTGCAAACTGTGTCAGTTGTCATATGCCTCAAGTTAAGGGGAGTGCATCAGACATGGTGGACACCAAAAAGCATGCCTTCCATGGTTTTCCGGGTTCACACTCAAACCAAGAGATGCTAGCAAAATATATCAATATCTCTATGGTACGTAGTATCAATAATTTTGTGATCAATGTAGATAACCAAAGTTCACATGCATTACTCCTTCATCCGCTTCGTTTGGCGGTACTGAATGTTAGCGTTGAACGTGATGGAAAAAAGATCAAGCTTAAAAAGGAGGTCTTTGTTCGTGTTATTGGTAAAGATGGCAAACCTGCCATGCCATGGGTAGCGGACAAGGTCATCAAAAACAGCATGATTCAGCACAATGAAAAGCGTGTCATCACATATGACTTTAAACTGCAAAAAGGTGATAAAGTCACTGCTGATCTGGGTTACTTCTTAGTCAATCCTAAAGTCGTGAAAAAACTTGGTCTGCAAGATAATAAAGTCGCTACAAAACGTCATACTTTAAAAGTCGAAAAGTTTACTATAAACTAGACTTTAAACACGCCTTGCGCGTGTTTAAACTACATTCTATCTGCAATAATTTTTATCATAATATCTTATTAAATTTACATAATGCTACATATTAGTTTAAAATAGTGATTAAATATTATATATACTTATGTTGAATAACTTTTGTGATTATAATTTAATGATAATTTGTTATAATATCTTAAAAAAAATAGTAAGGATTATGATGTTTATAAAGCGTTTAAGCCTCATGATAGCACTAGCTAGTGCTTCTACATTACATCTCAATGCTTTGACTCTTGATGAGAGTGTCTTAGAAGTTTTAGATAACAATCCTAAAGTGGTTGAACGTCTGAAAAATTATAGAGCGACTAAAGCACAGATCGGTGTAGCAGATGCAAACTATTTTCCAACTATTGACCTTGAAACGGCTGTTGGCCGTGAAGAGGGAGGGGTCTTCTTAGATAAGGTTGACCGTACTGGAAACTGGGTGATGGAACACTCTCTTGTCTTACGTCAGAACCTATTTGATGGTTTTGGAACAGTAGAACAGGTCAATTATGAGAAGATGCAGACCTTAGCTGCGGCACATAGTTATCTTGAAACAGCCAATGATACTACACTTAAAGCTGTCAATGTTTATCTTGAAGTTTTACGTCAGTATGAGTTGTTGATCAATGCTCGTGATAACTTGCAGGAAAATCAAAAGATCTATGATAAGGTCTTAACACTCTATAACGGTGGAATGACCACCCTTTCAGAAGTAGAGAAGATCAAAACTTCACTCTCTTCTGCTGAGGCAAACTTAATCTTGCAGAAAAATAGTGTTCGTGATGCACAGTTTTCTCTTAAGCGTGTGCTTGGTCGTATGGTGGAGCTTGATGAGATGCAGATTCCTGAGTTTGAACCACCTATGCCTGAAAGTTTAGATAAGGCTGGTGCTTTTGCTTTGCAGTATAACCCCTCTTTACAAATTAGTCGTTATAACATCAAAAGTGCACAATCGCTTCTCAATCAAGAACGTAAGAATTTTTATCCAACGTTAGATGCTGAACTTAGTGGACATTATGATGAGTATGCAAAGAGTGCTGATGCCCGTCAAGATGATCAAGAGTATTATCGTGCGATGTTGGTACTACGTTATAACCTCTATCGTGGTGGTAGCGATAGTGCTAAGAAACAGATCAATATCTCTAAGATCAACCAAGAAGTAGCGATTCAGCAAGATCTTCGTCGTCAGACCTTAGAGGGGTTGGCGCTTTCATGGAACTCTATGGATCTTTCGATCCAGCAGATCCCTGTCTTAGAAGATTACTACATCCATGCTAAACGTACTTTAGCGCTTTATATTGATGAATATAATCTAGGTCGACGTTCATTGTTGGACCTTTTAGCGGCTCAAAATGATGTCGCACGTTCAAATGCACAGATCATTAATGCTAATTACAAGCTACTGTACTCAAAGTATCGTATCATGGATGCAATGGGCTTGACTATGGCAGCTATTGTTGATGATGTAGATAAGTATTACCAAAATGTTGGTCTTCGTATAGATGAAGAAGCTGAGGCTCAAAAGAGTGATGAACAGCGCCAAAAAGAGGAAGAAGAACGTCAAGATAAGTTACCAATCAAAAATGATATGGATGAAGACTTCATTGTAGATTCTAAAGACTTATGTGATAACTCTGAAGCCAATGCTAGTGTTAGAGCCTTTGGGTGTGTACGCTTTAATGATACTCTGGATGCTTTTGACGAGACAACGTCTCAAGAACCATCACAGATCGATGATATTAAGTAAAGGATGATGCAGATGATTAAAGTAGCATTACTAACCGTTTTAGCAACATACACCTTGAGTGCAGCATCTATGTATGGTGATAGTTATTCTTTGACACAAAAAGAACAATCAGCAGGTGCCGTAAAAAAAGAGTTTATTGGAAACAAAAATTTAAATGGGAACTTCTTTTTAGGAGATTACTTTACAAAGATCATACGGTATGAACCCATTTTGTTTGATGGTAGTACTATGGATAGCAATGCTCAAAAGACAATAGATAAGATCGTAGAAGATATGAAAGCTCAAGATCTTAATCGTAGTCGTATTACAGTCATTGGTTATACTGATGAATCAGACAATCCTGATGCAGAGCGTTCGGTTAAAGCCAATAGTTTCGTGGCCTTTTTTCAAAGTGTAGCAACCCACAAAGGTGCAGCACAAGATGATGATGTCAAACTTTCTGCAAAGCGTGCAGATAAAGTTGTTCAAACTTTAGTAGATCAAGATGTTTCTAAAGAACTTATCTACAAAGAGGAACGTGGTGGAGAAGATATGCTTTACACCGAGGGAACTTCTGAAGGACGTAAACTCAATAACCGTGTCGAGATCGCTCTTTATGTTATTGGTGATGAAGATGGAGATGGTGTTTTGGATCCATACGATCTGTGTTTAGGTACTTTTCCTGGTCTTTTTGTAGATGCATATGGATGTCCTGGTTCTGTGAACTTGCAGGTAAACTTCAAGCTTGACTCTTCAGAAGTAGCGGGTGACAATAATGTTGATGTTGATAATTTTGCAACTTTCTTGATAGAGAACCCACCTTATGATGCTAAGATTGTAGGCCATACAGACAAACAAGGTCGTGCGGCGTACAACATGAAACTGTCGGAGCGTCGTGCACAGACAGTTGTTGATATGTTAGTTGAGAGAGGTGTTGCTAAAGAGCGTCTTACTATGGAAGGTCGAGGGTACACAGAACCGTTAATAGACGAAGCGACACCTGAAGCTTATGCAAAAAATCGTCGTATAGAAGCGCATTATCGAATTCGCGAATCAGCAAAGCTTAAAGAGAAAAAAGAGGCACCATTACCAAAGCTTCGCCAAGAACCTGAAGCTCAGAAGTAAGATTAATGGCACTAAAGCAACTACGATCACATGCATTGTTAGATGCTTTAGCCCTTTTTACAAAGCGCTATCACCGTCCTGTCTCAAAAGAGTCGCTTATAGCAGGACTTCCTGTTAATGAACGATCAGAAATTCCTGAGCTTTTAGAGTTTTCGCAAGCTACAACACTCTTTTCACGTGTTGCCATGCGAGCAGGATTTAAATCGACTGTTATTGAACGTCCCATTGATAAGATCTCGCCACTACATCTTCCTGTTATCTTGATTTTAAGTGAAGCCAATAGTCTCATACTTGATACTTTTAATGAAGATCGTAGCAAGATTAAAGTGATCTATATCGAAGGTGAGATTGAAGAGTGGGTTGAGGTTGATAAACTTCAAGAGAACTACTTAGGGTATGCCCTTTTTTTAAAGCGTGTTATTGATGTTCAAGAAGATGAACTCTCTGTGCGTCATGGTCATGACGGACATTGGTTTTGGAACACTTTAAAGCTCTCTAGCGGGATCTACAAAGATGTTTTACTCGCGTCACTTTTAATCAATCTTTTTGTTTTAGCGACACCTCTGTTTACGATGAATGTTTATGACAGAGTGATTCCTAGTAATGCGACGGAGACACTACTTGTATTTTCAATAGGCGTTGTTTTCGCATATTTGTTAGATGGTTTTTTAAAGTTTGTGCGTACCCGACTTTTAGAGATCGCAGCTAAAAAGAGTGATGTAGTAATGAGCTCTATAGTCTTTGAGAAGATCTTAGATCTTAAACTCTCTATGCTTCCTAACTCGGTGGGATCTTTTGCCAATAATATTAAAGACTTTGAGTCCATTCGCTCTTTTTTGACCAATGCAACCATGGCTGCGTTGATTGATCTCCCTTTTGCAGTTATCTTTTTACTGGTGATCTACTACATTGGTGGGGTTATAGTCTTCATTCCGATCACGGTGATGGTGTTGATCTTGCTCTATGCACTCTACATTAAAAAACCACTTCAAGAGAGCATTGAGAGTACGCATGAAGCTTCTGCTCGTAAGCATGGTGTCTTGATCGAGACGCTTCAAAACATTGAGACTATTAAGACCCAAGGGATGAGTGGACGACAGCAGTACCTTTATGAAGAGGCAGTGGGTGAGATCGCTCAAAAAAGCTTTTACTCTCGCATGCTCTCTTCAAGTGTTCCTACGATCACTGCTTTTTTATCTCAGATCAATACGGTTGCTATTGTGATCACTGGTGTCTTTATGATTGGTGAACTAGAGTTGACGATGGGTGGTTTGATTGGTATCGTTATCTTATCTTCACGTACGGTGGCACCCATGGGACAGGTTGCTGGTCTCATCACGAACTACTCTGATGCCAAGTCAGCATTTGAGACGATCAACACTATTGTCTCGCAAGATCAAGAGCGTCCACAAGGGCATAACTTTTTAGATCGTGAAGCCTTTAGAGGTAAAATCGAGTTTAAAAATGTTAGCTTTAGCTACCCGGGAAGCGATATGAAAGCACTTGATGATGTCTCGTTTGTGATTGAAGCAGGTGAGCATGTTGGCATTATTGGTCGTATTGGTTCAGGTAAAAGTACACTTCAAAAGTTAATACTAAAGCTTTATGAACCAGATGAGGGCAGTATCTTGATTGATGGTGTTGATATTGCGCAGATCGATCCTGCCATATTGCGTCACAACATTGGCTATGTGGCACAAGATGTGGCACTGTTTAAAGGAACACTTAAAGATAATATCTTAAATCGTAATACCGCAGTCAGTGATGAACAACTACTAGAAGCAGCCCTTTTAAGTGGGGTAGATGAGTTTGCACGCGCCCATCCTCATGGTTATGGGATGATGATTGGTGAACGTTCTCAAGGTCTTTCAGGTGGACAACGCCAAAGTATTGGTATTGCGAGAGCATTGGTCTCTGGCGCACCGTTGATGCTTCTAGATGAACCCACTAATGCGCTTGATCAACTGAGTGAATCACGATTGATCAACTACTTAACTGAGAGTTTTAGAGGTAAAAAAAGTGTGATTTTAATCACTCAAAAGCTGGCACTACTTTCAATGACACCACGTGTACTTGTTATGCATGAGGGACGTCTTTACTTAGATGGTAAACGTGAAGATGTCTTAAAAAAACTCCAAGGTGAACAGAACAATGGCTAAGTTTACGCAAGAAGATTATGAGTATATGAACTCACTCTCTGCTGTTGTCAAAGAGCAGTCTCCACGCCATATTAGAGTAGTACTATATCTATGGTTTGTGGCTATTGTGGTGTTTATAACATGGGCATACTTTGCAGAGATCGATGAGATTGCAAGAGGAAGTGGTGAGGTTGTTCCTAGTGGTAATAACCAGATGGTTCAAAACCTTGAAGGGGGGATTATCCAAAAGATCATGGTTAAACCTGGAGACTTTGTAGCGAAGGGCCAACCCCTACTTAAGATTGACAATCAAAAATCAGAAGCACAAAATGACTCTTCACTACTCAAAGCAAAAGAGTTGGATGCTAAGATCATTAGACTTGAGGCTGAGAGTACAGGAAGCGCCTTTGAAGTCAATGCAACGACAAGAGAAACAATGCCTTTGATGGTGGCTAACGAGCGTAGCCTTCATGTTAGTTTGATGCGTGAATACCGCGCCAAACTGGATGTTTTAGATGAGCAACTATCACAAAAACGTACTGAACTAAAAGAGACACACTCTCATATCAAGCACTTAAAACGCTCACTCTCTTATGTTACGGATGAAGTAGAAATGACAAAACCTATGGTGGCTAAGGGTGTTAAATCAAGGGTTGATTTTTTAAAGCTAAAGCGTGAACAAAATGATATTGGTGAGAAGTATGAGGCCGCTCGACACTCTGTCGCACGTCTAGAGTCGGCAATCATTGAAGTAACAAAGAAGATTGATCAAGCTCAAAGTGAGTTTCGAAACCGTGCCAAAAAAGAGCTCAATGAAGTGGTAGCAGAACGTCTGCGCCTTACAGAGAGTTCAGAGGCGTATAAAGATCAGGTTGATCGTACTTTGGTCCGCTCACCGATCAAAGGGGTGGTTCAAAAACTTTTTATCTTTACAGAAGGTGGGGTTGTGAAACCAGGTGAAGATCTTGTAGAGATCGTTCCTACGGAAGATATCTTATGGATCGAAGCTAAGATCAAACCTTCTGACATTGCTTTTCTTTACCCTAACCAAGAAGCTATTGTAAAGTTCTCTGCTTATGATTTTGCGATTTATGGAGGATTAGAAGCCAATGTTTTTCATATTTCAGCAGATACGACGACTGACAGACAAGACAATGTCTACTATACGGTACATCTCAAAACTAAAAAGAACTACTTAGGTGGTGTTGAAAATCCACTCAAAATCATCCCTGGTATGACTGTTGATGTTGATATCATCACCGGTAAAAAATCAGTCCTAGACTATATCTTAAAACCGATACTGCGTTCAAAGCAGTATACCTTTACGGAGCGTTAAATATGAATAATTTTTATAACACTTTTTTTGCAATTTTTGATTGTATAATAACTAAACAGACTACACTTATTTCGGGGGTATATCATGGCTAAGATTGTTGGATATTTGAATCGCAGAGAAGGTGAGTATTTTGCTAAAGATACATTGGGTAATTTTCGTGAGATTACTTATGGAGACCCCATATATGCCGGTGAAGTCGTTGTAAAAGTTGTTGAAAATCAGGCAAACCTTGAAGATAAATGGGTCGAAGATAGTGAAAGTGTTGTCAGTATCATAGATCCGGAAGAAGCTGCTTTTGAGGCTATGGCTAAAAATACGGATGCCGCTAAACGTTTAGATACATCAACCTCAACGGACTTTTTCTTACCATTAGGTAATCAAGAGGTTAACGTTGTTGCCTCTTTACGTGATGCCCACTTCTTTGAAAAAGGGTATCTTGAGCCTATAGAAGATATGGTTGAAGAGCAGGGACAACTAGATGCTGGACCTATTGCCAATCCTGATACTGCGACGCTTGATGAAGACTCTACTGCTTTGGTCAATGGTAATGTCTTTAGTGCAGGTCAGAGTGGTGATGTTCCTGATTCACTTGGACGCGATGATCAGGTGAGTCAACCTGTAATCGGAGTACAAGTTGGTAATAACAGTGGGGTTGTCTCTGGTGGATTAGGTACGACTTTAGTTGGAACGTATGGTACATTAGTGCTTAATGGTGATGGCTCTTACGTTTACGATCTTGATGAAAACTCTGTGGTGACACAAGCCCTTGTTAATGGTCAAATAGGTAAAGATGTCTTCTCTTACACCATTATGGATTCAGATGGTGATACCGCAACAACAACATTGACCATTAATGTTATTGGTCTAGATGATCCAGCTTATATTATTGTTCCTCCACAAACGGTTTATGAAGCTGGTCTTGCAGATGGAACGGTAGCAGACGATAGTGATAAGGCAATTGACAAAGTCATTATTATTCAGGCTAAAGATATCTTAGACACGGTTACAGTGGGTGGAACGACATTAACTTTAGCGCAATTACAAGATCTTGCAACCAATAATGTTAGTGTAGATACCGGTGAAGGCACTCTTACCCTCACCAACTATAACTTCACATTAACAGGTTTTTTAACAACTTTGACCTATACCTATGAGCTCAAAGACAATCTTGATCATCCAGATGGTGCTGGAAACAATACTTTAGTTGATGATATTATCATTGATGTTGTGGATGTTAATGGTTCGTTCGTTCAAGGTACATTGGCCGTTACCATTGTTGATGATGTTCCTATAGCAGTAGATGATGCCAATGAGATCACAGAAGATGCTGTGCCCAATACCATAAGCGGCAATGTTTATGGCAGTACGGGTGCTTCATCAGGTGACCAAAGTGATCTACTGGGTGCGGATGATGTTGCACTAGATAGACCTGTGACTGCAGAGACCATCGTAGGACAGTACGGTACATTAGTTATCGCTGCTGATGGACAATATACGTATACTTTAGACAATGATAATCCTCTTGTTAATGCACTCAATGATGGTGAAACCCTTACGGAGACCTTAGATTATACGATCACAGATAATGATGGTGATAGTGATATTGGTCAGTTGGTGATGACGATCCATGGTACTACAGACCCCGTCATCATTGTTGATGATATTGTTGTTAACGAAGATGATGGAAGTATGAGTTTTACGGTACACCTTGAAGATGGAGCAGGGGGTATTGCTACTTCTGCTAGAGATGTTATTTTTGATTATGCGAGTTCTGATGGGAGTGCGACTGATACTTTGGACTACAGTGCGGTTGTTGGCTCAGCTACGATTACAGCAGGAAGCTCTTCTGTATCGGTTACGGTACCTCTTCTTGATGATTACATTGCAGATAATGCAGAGACTTTTGATCTTACGATCTCAAATGTCAACAGTGCTGCAAGTATAGATGTGGCTGATGGTGCTGACCCTGTAGGTACTGCGACAATCGAAGATGACTCAAAAGCAGGTACACCTTATGATGATAGTGATGATGCTACTGAACCTGATCATGAGTATGTGACACTTAAACTTGTTGCAACAGATGCTAGTGGGACTGTTATTGGTCTTGAAAACTCAGCTGCTGAGGGTGAAAAAGCGTACTATAAAGTGGTTTTAGAAGACCCTACTGGTACGGTGATCACTGGTGCCACAGGCACAGTTAACGTAGTGTTAAGTGATGGTAGTGCTACGGCAGTCAATACTACGACCAATCTTCCTGATTACGGCAATCTCTCTGTCTTGCCTGTCACTGTAGGTGCTGTTTTTAGTGTCGATGCTTTAGATGATTTTACTGATGATAATGGAGAGTACTTTAATGTGACATTGGCTAATGATCAGAGTTATTCTGATGCTTTAAGTTATGAGAATGTTAAACATGATCTGACCCCTATCAAAACAGTGATTACTGATGGTCCAAGTGAAGCAGGTGGTGCAGATACAACGACTTTAGACTTGAGTGGAGATGCTACTGTAGTCGAAGGTGCAACGGCAACGTATACTTTGACACTAGATCATATCCCTGAAGTAGATATGGTGGTGGAGATTACCATTAAGCATGCTACTACGGATGCTAATGACTTTGATGCAGCGTTAAGTTATGTCCAAAACATTACGATACCGGCAGGAAGTACGACGGTCAACTTTACGATCGATAACTTTGATGATACGATCTATGAAGGTGACGAAGATTATATTGTCGATATCTCTAATGTGACGGGTGGTGGCTTTGAACAGGTCGCTATTGGTGCACAAAGTGTTACGACGACGATCACAGACAATGAGAGCAAGCCTGAACTTAGCATTAGTGATATTGTGGTCAATGAAGATGATGCTACTGCAACATTTACAGTCACTTCAAGTGGTACAGCGCAAAGAGATATTGACTTTACCTTTGACACTGCAGACAATGGCGCAACTGCTGGTTTAGACTATAGTGCAGTAGTAGCAGGTAGTGGTGTGATTACTGCAGGAGCTACATCAACAACGATTACGGTCGTTTTAAGTGATGATTATATTGCCGATAATGGCGAGCAGTTTGATGTGACACTCTCTACAACGAGTGCAGATGCAGTAATCTCAGCAACCAATGGGAGTGCAACAGCAACAATCGAAGATGATTCAAAAGCGGGTACACCGTATGATGACAGTGATGATGCGACTGAAGCTGCTCATGAGTATGTGACACTTAAACTGATCGCTACTGATGCGAGTGGTGTTGAACTTGGTTTGGCAAACTCTGTGAATGAGGGTAGTGATGCTTACTATATGGCCGTACTGGAAGATCCAGATGGCAACCGCATCACTACGGCGACGGGAACGGTTAATGTTGTTTTAGCAGATGGTACAGCTTTGGCAATCAACCCTATAGCAGGTATGCCTGGTGACTACTCAACACCTTCAGCACAACCTGTGACACTAAACACACTCTTTAGTGTGACTGCAACACAAGATTATGTTTCAGATTCAAGTGAGACCTTTAGTGTAGCGATTGCAAATGATCAAAGTTATAGTGATTTGACCTCATATGAGAATATCAAGCATGATATCACGCCTGTTGTCACGACAATTATTGATAACAGTGATACAACAACACTCTCTATCAGTGGTGATGCCACTGTCGTAGAAGGTGCTACAGCAAGCTACACTTTAAGTGTTGATCATGCACCAGAGACAGATCTTGTAGTTGAAGTGACGATAAGTCATGTGACTACAGATAGTGGAGATTTTGATCCTGCTTTTAGTTATGTTCAAGATGTAACGATCTTAGCGGGTAGTACAACAGCAACGTTTACCCTTGATAACTTTGATGATACGATCTATGAAGGTAGCGAAGACTACAAGGTCAGTATCACCAATACAACAGGCGGCAACTACGAGAGCCTTGTAGTTGATAGTGCTAACAGTGATGTGACAACAACCATCACCGACAATGAGACGAAACCAGAGTTGTCTATAG
>Ga0256826_1000402_pt1 | contig 26341 bp, 23 predicted proteins | sample CV79metaG_FD_185975 | JGI IMG/M metagenome (GOLD analysis project Ga0256826, IMG submission 185975) | Hydrothermal vent microbial communities from East Pacific Rise, Pacific Ocean - CV79 | ecosystem: Environmental > Aquatic > Marine > Hydrothermal vents | place: Pacific Ocean: East Pacific Rise...
TCTCTCTTTTTCAAAAAAATGGTAGATTAAATCCAATACATAAGTATAAGATGTGATTTTCCCTTTCCTATATTTATCAGAAATATCCAAACCCTTATTATATTTGTACTTGGAGAGTTCCGAAGAACAGTTGTTACTGATATGTTCTAAGAGTTTTTTAGTATCCATTTTAGGAGTGTATAGTAAAAAATTGTTTGGATCGAAAAGTATGACAGATTGTCAAAGAAAATTAAATATTTTGATAAACTTTATCTAAGAAAATAGTGTAATCATCAAACCACTTCTCTTTAGTAATATTATCAATTATATAGAGGAAACATTCTTCAGAGCTTTGCGGTGTTCCTAAAGGTGGTACGGATGGATAGTAAACATTAGTAAAAAAATGTTTAAAAAAGTCTTCAATTAAATCTTTGGTCATAATATAATGAATTATATCAATATTATTAATATCTCTATAAAAGTCACTATATGTAATTGAATTATTTTCTGTTCTATTCCTTTGTTGACTTTTGAATTTACTTTCCATATCTTTATTAAAATCGGACATAGACATAGATAATTGTGTATAGATGTTTTGAAGATAATCATCAACTAAATAATTTATATAAACTTCAGAACATCCTAGATTTTGTGAAGAAGTAGAAATATATAATATAGATTTCAGCTTAGATATTTCACTAAAGATAACTGACTCAATACAGTATCCATTGTGTGAATGAACAAAATCAGTATTATAAAAAATTGTAGAAGTATTGCTCTCTAATTGAGTTAAAACATCAAATGTTGAAAAGTCTTTATCAAACAGTATACCAATAGGTTTGCTCATTTTAAATTGACTTAATAATCTTTTTGAATGGTCTAATTTAGATTTTATTTCATCTCTTCCTCTCATATATAAGAATGATAATTTTTCATAATCTTTATCTTTTTCAAATAATAAATTATATTTAGATGTTAGTATGTCAATATATTTTTCATCGTCATTTCCTTCAACAAAAATCAATTTTTGAGAATTACTTAATTGTTCTAATTGAAGTATTACACCACCTAAATCTGATTTTATTAAATTAAAATCTTTTAATAATAATGGTTTTAATATTTGTTCTTCTTCAATTATAGCTTTATTGATAAAGTACAATTCATTTTCTTTTACTTCTGAAACAAACACATCATTATGAGTAATAATTAATGTTTGTGTATTTTCTATTTTTCTTAATTCATTAATAAGTTTTTTTTGTATTTTTGTATGAGTATGTGAATCGGGTTCATCAATCAATAAGACATTTAAACCATTATTAACTTCTTTTAAATAGTTCATAGTAGAAAATATTTCTACTATTTGTAAAAACCCACTACCCATTAATGATATATCAACATCTCTATTTGGTAAGTTACATAATAAATGTATTATTTCATCATCAAGTACATCATTTGTATGTGGAAAAGATAATGATATGTTAGAAAACAACTCTTTAATCTGATTATTTAATAAGTCTAATTTGGAATGATTTTGATATATCTTATTCCTTAATACTTCATTTGTTTTTCCAATTTCTATTTTCTTAATAATTTGACCATTATTGAGATACGGTTCTTTTGATGGTATATTAGAAATTGGTTTAGTTTGGTATATAAAAATCGCATCATTTGATTTAAGGTTTTTTTCTCTTAGGTAATCTGTAAAACTTATAAACTGTGTTTGGTTATGTGTGGTTTGAATTCTTAGATATGAATTTGGAATTGTAGATGGTCTGTTGATTTTAAATTCTAACTGAAAATCTCTTCCATCAGTATTATCAAATAAAGTAAGTTTTAATTTAATATCTTCGCTAATATTTTTAAATATATCTCTGTCATTTGTGGCTCTTAGAAAATATAAGTCTGAAAAATTAATATACATTGCTTTATTTGCAATATGATAAAACTTATAGCTGTTATTTGGATTAATGATTGTTTTATAACATCTCATCCATAGAAGTAGTACCTCAAAAAGTGTACTTTTCCCAATATTATTTTCTCCAATTATAATGTTAAAGTCACTCCTTATTTCAAAGTTTAACTTTTCATATACTTTAAAGTTCTCAATATAGATATTTTTAATTCTTAATGACAATAAAAACCTTTGTAATTTATTTCTGTCATTATATAGTTGTTGATGTAAAAATTTGATGAAATGAGATAGGAATTGATGATTAATAAAGTGTAAATACTGTTACTTTACTGTTACTATTGATTTTTTGATTGTTTAAAAAGTGTTTGAAAGCTCTATATTTAGGGATTGAAGTGGTGGACCCTCAGAGATTCGAACTCTGGGAGGTGTAACCCTCGCCGGTTTTCAAGACCGGTGCATTCGACCAACTCTGCCAAAGATCCACGTGTAGTTTTGATAAGAAAATTATTGAAACTGGAGGTGCCACCCAGATTTGAACTGGGGATAGCAGCTTTGCAGGCTGCGGCCTTACCACTTGGCGATGGCACCAGTCAATTTATCTTTCATATCAATGGTGCCCGGGGCCGGACTCGAACCGGCACAGTATTGCTACCGGGGGATTTTAAGTCCCCTGCGTCTACCAATTTCGCCACCCGGGCATAATGAATGAATTCACAGTTTAACAATTTTAAAATGGAGCGGGAAACGAGGTTCGAACTCGCGACCCCGACCTTGGCAAGGTCGTGCTCTACCACTGAGCTATTCCCGCAATTTTTCTCTTACAATCTGTAAGTGAGCCGGAATTATAGCGATTTTATTTTTATTTGTAAAGGGTTTTTGAACGAAATTATAAAAAAAATGATATAATCGCATTTATATTTATATATACTATTTGTTTTGGGCTTCCTGCCGAAGGAAACTTAGTGTTAACGTAGATGTTAGAATTACTTCTGATATCGTAACAAATTAGATGGAGGATTCCTTCATTTATGAAATAAATTAAGGATTGTTTATGAGAAGTGATACTATAAAAAAGGGGTTTGATAAAGCTCCACACCGTTCTTTATTGCGTGCTACAGGTTTAAAAGATGAAGATTTTGACAAGCCATTTATCGGGATTGCAAATAGCTATATCGATATCATTCCTGGACATTTTTTTCTTCATGAATATGGTGAAATTGTAAAAGATGCCATTCGTGAAGCTGGTGGTGTTCCATTTGTTTTTAATACCATTGGGGTAGATGATGGAATTGCTATGGGGCATGATGGTATGCTCTATTCACTTCCTTCACGTGAGATTATTGCTGATTCTATTGAGACTGTTATGAATGCTCATAAGCTTGATGCTATGATTTGTATTCCAAACTGTGACAAAATTGTTCCTGGAATGATTATGGGTTCACTTCGTGTAAATGTTCCTACTATCTTTGTTTCAGGTGGACCAATGCCTGCGGGACATAAAAAAGATGGTACTCCTATTGACCTTTCTACTGCGTTTGAGGCTGTTGGTCAACATGCAGAAGGAAAAATGAGTGATGAAGAGTTACATGAGATAGAGTGTGAAGCTTGTCCATCTGGTGGATCTTGTTCTGGTATGTTTACAGCCAACTCAATGAATACTCTATGTGAAGCAATGGGTATAGCACTTCCAGGAAATGGAACAGTTTTAGCAATGACACCTGAACGAATTGAGATGGTTAAAAAAGCTGCTAAGCGTATCGTTGAACTTGCTAAGATGGAAGACAATGAAAAATACAATTTCAAAAATATTTTAAATGAAAAAGCTGTAAATAATGCATTTGTAGTAGATATGGCGATGGGTGGAAGCTCAAACACAGTTTTACATATGTTAGCAATTGCTAAAGAAGCTGATGTTGATTTTAAAATTGAAAATATAAACGCAATAGCTGAAAAAGTTTCACATATTGCTAAAATTTCTCCTTCATTAACAACTGTTCATATGAAAGATATAGATGATGCAGGTGGAGTAAACGCAGTAATGCATGAAGTTTCTCGTAGAGGGGATATCTTAAATCTTGATGCCTTAACTGTAACAGGTGAAACTTTAGGCGATAGAATAAAAGATGCAAAAATATTAAATAAAGAGATTATTCATACAAATGAAAATGCATTTTCACCAGTTGGTGGCTTGTCAATTTTATTTGGTAATCTTGCACTTGAAGGTGCTGTAATTAAAGCGGCAGGTATCGTAGATAGTATGAGACACTTTAAAGGAACTGCTGTTTGTTTTAACTCTCAACCAGAAGCTATAGCTGGCATCATGGCTCACAAAGTAAAACCTGGTAATATTGTAGTTATTCGTTATGAGGGTCCTAAAGGTGGTCCAGGTATGCAAGAGATGCTTGCTCCGACTGCTTTAATTCAAGGTATGGGACTTGGTGAGAGTGTGGCACTTATCACCGATGGTCGCTTTTCAGGTGCAACAAAAGGTGCATCAATCGGTCACGTTTCTCCTGAAGCTGCTGAGGGTGGACTTATCGCTTTAATTGAAGATGGCGATGAGATAGAGCTAGATGTTGACCAACATATTTTACAATTAAATGTAGAGGGTGAAGAGTTAGCAAGACGAAAAGATCATTATGTGCCATATAAAAATGAAGTAAAATCAAAATGGCTAAAACGTTATCAGTTATTAGTATCAAACGCAGCAAATGGTGCTGTACTTAAAACAGAATTATAAGAGGAAAATAGAAAATTGAATGAAATAGCAATAAAACATAATGGCGAAATTATTGATACCCAAACTGCTAAAGAGTTAGGGTTTGAAGGTGAACAGATTCATCTTGATAACTCTTCTGAAGCTTTGGAAGTTCTTCGTCACTCAACAGCTCACTTGATGGCGCAAGCTATAAAATCGCTTTATCCTGATGCGGAGTTTTATGTTGGACCTGTTGTAAAAGAAGGGTTTTATTATGACTTTAAAACTTCTTCTGAAATAGGAGCAGGCGACCTTAAAAAGATAGAAAAACAAATGCTTTCTTTTGCTAAGAAAAAATATCCAATCGAAAAATATGAAATTAGTATGGATGAGGCAAAAGAAAAATTTAAAGATGACCATCTTAAGCTTGCTGTGATGGAACGTATCCCTAGTGATACAGTTAGTATCTACAAGCAAGGTGAATTTGAAGATCTTTGCCGTGGACCACATTTACCAAGTATTGGGTTGATTCGTTACTTTAAACTTACAAAAATTGCAGGTGCATATCTTGGAGGAGACTCTAAAAATGAGATGCTGACTCGTATATATGGTATAGCATTTGCAGATAAAGAATCTCTAAAAGCACATATGGAGATGCTTGCTCAAGCTGAAAAACGTGATCATAGAAAACTTGGTAACGAGATGAAACTTTTCACTTTCCGTGAAGAAGTAGGTGCAGGTTTTCCTATTTGGCTTCCAGCAGGTGGACGTCTTCGTGCAAGATTAGAATCACTACTTTTTAAAGCTCATCGTAAACGTGGTTATGAACCTGTTCGTGGTCCTGAGATGTTACGTTCTGACCTTTGGAAAACATCTGGGCATTATCAAAATTATGGTGAAAATATGTACTTCACACATATTGATGAGTTAGAATTTGGTGTAAAACCAATGAACTGCGTTGGTCATATTAAAGTGTATGAAGATGAATTACACTCTTATCGTGACCTTCCTATCAAATACTTTGAATATGGTGTTGTTCATCGCCATGAGATGACGGGCGCACTTCACGGACTTTTCCGTGTTCGTGAGTTTACTCAAGATGATGCACATATCTTTTGTCGTGCTGATCAAATTGAAGAGCAAATTATAGAAGTTGTTGATTTTGTAGATAAAATTATGAGTACATTTGAATTTGATTACAAAATGATGATATCTACTAAACCTGAAAAAGCTGTTGGTGATGATAAAGTTTGGGATATTTCAACACAAGCTCTGAAAAATGCAATGGACAAAAACGAACTAGCCTATGAGATAGATGAGGGAGGGGGTGCTTTTTATGGTCCTAAAATTGATATTAAAATTACGGATGCAATTGGTCGGGAATGGCAATGTGGAACGATTCAGTTAGATTTTAATCTTCCTGAACGTTTTAAACTAGAATACAATGGTGAAGATAATGATAAAATTCAGCCAGTTATGATTCACCGTGCTATTCTTGGCTCTTTCGAGCGTTTTATAGGTATTTTAACTGAGCATTATGCTGGAGAATTTCCAATGTTTATTGCTCCTACACAGGTGGCAATTGTTCCAGTAGCTGAAACACATAAAGAATATGCTAAGCTTTTATCAGATAAACTTATTGATATTAATGCTGATAGTGAGATTTATGCGAAGAATGATTCTTTAAATAAAAGGATTAGGGTTGCAGAAAAAACTCGTGTTCCTATGATAGTAGTCATTGGAGATGAAGAGATTAAAAATAAAACTGTTGCGATTCGTGATAGAAGAACTAGAGAGCAATATAACTTAAGTGAAGAAGAATTTCTGAAACTTATACAAACTAAAATAAATGAGGTAAATTTTTGAGTTCAAAGAAAAACCGCGTCATAATGAATGACGATATCCGTGCGACAGAGTTAAGATGTAATGTAGATGGGGGAGAGTCTTTAGGGATAATCTCTTTTGATGAAGCTATGGAAAAGGCAAATGAACTAGGTCAAGATTTAGTTTTAATTGCCCCAGATGCAAAACCTCCTGTTGCAAAAATTATGGATTATGGTAAATTTAGGTACCAAGAAGAGAAAAAACTCAAAGAGCAAAGAAAAAATCAGGTAAAAATTGTTGTTAAAGAGATTAAATTATCTGTGAAAATTGCTGAAAATGATGTTGCATATAAGGTAAAACATGCAAGAGAATTCCTTGAGAAAGGGTTCCATGTAAAATTTAGAGTTTTTTTACGTGGTCGTGAAATGGCTCATCCTGAAGCAGCAAGAGAAGTTTTAAACGAAGTTTGGCCAATGGTTGAAGATATCGGAGTTATGGAAAAACCACCTAAGTTTGAAGGTCGTTACTATAATATGTACGTTGTTCCTCAAAAATAGGGATTGATAAATATCATTTTTTAGTATGTACCTGTAGTGTATAATGCTTTTAAAAATTAAAGGCAGCTGATGAAGATTCTTTTTTTCATATATACACTACTAGCTATGTTTACGCAAAATCTTTTTGCTCAAGAAATGCAAGTAAAATATCAAAATGTGTCGCAGGAAAAGATGCGTGAACAAAATATTCAGATAGCAACTTTAGCTGCGAAAGAAATTTCTAAAAATCTTCCCCAAAAAATTGATAAATATACCACATTAAAGAGCATTGAAAATCATAATACAACGCTTGTTTATACTTTTTTAATAAATGACAGTAGAAAAAGTGATACTGTAATACGAAAGCAAGATCACACTAGAATGCAAAAAGCCATTACAGAAGGTTTGTGTCGCTCTTCAAAAAGATTTTTACAAGCAGGGATAAATATCTCTTATAAGTATTTAAGCGAAAAAAGTAAAAATTTACTGTTTAGGTTTGATATAGCAAAAGATAAATGTAACTATCCATCCCCTAGATAGGCATACAGTGTCCATTACAGATATTATTAAATCGCAGGATTTTTTTTCTTGCCTAAGTGATGATGAAGTTAATACTTTAGCTTCTATTACGACAGTTCAACAATACGAAAAAGGGTATATTCATAGTTATGAATACTCTCAAAGTGATGAACTACTTTTTTTGGTCTCAGGTTTAGCTCGAAGTTATAAAATTGATAAATATGATAACGAGGTGTTTCTCTATTATATTTATAATAATTCTATGATTTCAGAGATATCAGACCTTGATGCCTGCTCTTTTTACACTTTTTCAAATATTGAATTTGTTGAAAACTCACAAGTACTAAGTGTTAAATATAAAAAATTTAAGAAATCTTTTTTAGATAATAATATTTTGTGTAAAGCAATGAGTAAAGAAATTTTAAAAAAATCTTTGAAATTACAATCATTAATCAATAGAGAATTTATTTTTGATGCTGTTTCAAAAGTAAGCCTAATGTTACATGATGATCTGCAAATATTTAATAAATTAAAACGTCATGATATATCTAAAATGCTCCATATACAACCCGCAACACTTTCTCGTGTACTTAATAAACTCAAGCGAAATAAAATTATTGATATAATACATGGAAAGATTGAGGTTTTAGATGAAAAAGCATTGCAAGAGGTGTATAAGGATAAAATAAATGACTAAGATAAAGATTATTGGTGTTCTAATATTAATTTTTTTAGTAACGCTTGCACTTTTTTCTAAATATATTGCTACGCAAAATAGTAATAACCAAACCTTTCTTAAGATTATTAATGAGCAAAAAGCTTTTACTCAAGAAATAGCTAAAAATATTTTTTATATATCTAAAAATAAAAATGCCTCTACTGAACAACTCAATGAATCCATAAAATTATTTATAAATAATATGAATAATAGAGATGATAAATTAGACAATATTAAAGCTGAAGGAATCAAAAGAGAAACAGGGCATATTGTACTTTTATGGAATGAGTTTTATCTGTTAGTACAAAATTTTCGGGATAAGCGTAAAATTTGTAATCCATATTCCACTTTAATATTAGAAAAAATTGTAAATGAAATATATAAGAAAAATTTAAATCTAGTCGTAGAGTTTAATAAGTTAATAAAGATGCATAAAAAATATTTTAATGGATTAAAAGAGAGAAATAAACTTATACAGATATCTTTATTTATTATTCTTTTAGTTTTAATACTTTATCTTTTTACTCAGTTAAAAGATTTAATACTTTTTATGCAAAAGTTTTTACAAACTTCAAAAAATATTATACAAAAATCTACAGTTGAAGGCGTAAAACCAATAGATTTAAAGCCAAAACTTGATGCTGTATCAGAAGCTTCGAATGATTTTAACTTTTTAATTAAGAAGATAAATCAATCTATTGATATCTCAATACAATCGATGCAAAATTCAACTAATTCTTTAGAACAGATAGAAAAAAGGATAGATGATTTACTAGAGTTAATTGCTACAATGGATAATGATATTGGTTTTAATAAAGAGCTTATTAAAAAAGAGAATATCATGATAGAAGCTTTAGAAGAACTTAGTAACACTTCACATAAACTACAAATCTTGAAGAAAAGTTTAGAAAAGTTTAAAAAATAAAATTAATATAATAATTTGACTTAAGTCAAATTATTATATTTCAATATATATTATTATTCTTCTATCATTTGGGATTATTTCTCAAAATGAAAATTAAGGAGAGTAAGATGGCTACAAATATAAGTAAGCTAACTTCACTTCTTTTGGGGACTTCTTTAGTTGCGACTATGGTGTCGGCGAATGGGGGAGAGCTTGAAAAAGTGATGAAGGCAAGGGGACTTACAGAAAATGATGTAATTCATGCTGCTAAAACTTATACACCAAGTGGTGGTAGGGATGAATTTATGATATTTAGTTCTGGTGGACAGTCTGGACAAATGATGGTCTATGGTGTTCCTAGTATGAAAATTTTAAAGTATATAGGTGTATTTACTCCAGAACCATGGCAAGGGTATGGCTATGATGAAGAGAGTAAAAAAGTTTTACGACAAGGGAATATCCGTGGTCGTGAGATTAATTGGGGTGACACTCACCATCCAGGACTTTCTGAAACAAAAGGTGTTTACGATGGTAAATGGTTAGCAATTAATGATAAAGCGAATCCTCGTATTGCTATTCTTGACCTTAATGACTTTGAAACGAAACAAATTGTTGTGAATCCTGTCTTTAAATCAGATCATGGTGGAGCTTTCTTTACGCCAAACTCTGAGTATATATTGGAAGCTTCACAATATGCTGCTCCATTTGACAATAACTATCATCCAATTGAAGAGTATAAAGAGACATATCGTGGTGGTATAACTTTTTGGAAATTTAATGATAAGATAGGTCGTATTAATGAGAAAAAATCATTTGTTCTAGAATTGCCTCCATATATGCAAGATTTAAGTGATGCTGGTAAAGGTGCTTCATATGGTTGGGGCTTTACAAACTCATTTAACTCTGAAATGTACACAGGTGGTATAGAAGTTGGTATGCCTCCTTTTGAAGCTGGTTGTTCAAGAAATGATACTGACTTTTTACACGTATATAATTGGAAAAAATTAGAAAAACTTGTAAAAAATAAAAAGAACTATAACGTGATTAATGGTATTCGAGTAATTCCTATGAGCGTTGCAGTTGCTAATAATGCACTTTTTTTAATTCCAGAACCTAAATCACCACATGGTGTTGATGTGTCTCCTGATGGAGAGTACATTGTTGTTTGTGGTAAACTAGACACACATGCTACGGTTTATAAATGGAGTAAAATTAAGAAACTAATCAAAGATCATAAATATGTTGGAAAAGATCCTTATGGGATTCCAATTTTAAGTATGAAAGGTGCTATGCATGGTCAAGTTGAATTAGGTCTTGGGCCACTTCATAACCAATATGGAAAACATTGGAAAGATGGAGAGATTTATACATCTTTGTATGTTGATTCACAAATTGTAAAATGGGATTATAAACATCTAAAAGTTTTAGATAAAGTGAATGTTCATTATAACGTTGGTCATTTGTGTGGGATGGAAGGTAAATCTGCTGATCCACAAGGAAAGTATATTATTTCTTTAAATAAACTTGCGATTGATAGATTTGATCCAGTTGGTCCACTACACCCACAAAATCACCAATTAATTGATATTAGTGGTAGAAAAATGGATCTTCTTTATGATATGCCAATTCCATTAGGTGAACCACATCAAGCAGTTGCTATTCGTATGAGTAAGCTTCATCCTGAAGTACGTTACAAAATGGGTACAAACTCAAGAACTGGTAAAATTTCTAAAGGGAAAACATTAGCAGGACAAGAGAGAATTGTAAGAAAAGGTCATAATGTAACTGTATATGCTACTTTAGTTAGATCTCACATTAATCCTGAGAGAGTAACTGTAAATAAAGGCGATACTGTAACATTTTATCTAACAAACTTAGAACGTGCGGAAGATGAAACACATGGATTTACTGTTGATAACTATGATGTACATGCTTCATTAGAACCAGGTAAAACTGCATCTGTTAAATTTAAAGCTGATTTAGAGGGAGTATTTCCTTACTACTGTACAGAATTCTGTTCTGCACTTCACTTAGAGATGATGGGTTACCTTATGGTTAAAGATCCTAACAAAAAATATGTTAGTGCTCAAAAACTTAAAATGAAAACAATGTCTAAAGCGGAATTAAAAGCTGAGTATGACAAAACAGTTGCTGTAAATACTGCAACAGATGCTGTTATTCAATCAGTTGTTAAATTCTTAAAAACAAATCATTATGAAAAATTTCCAACTGTAAAAGCACTTGTAGAAGATGCTTTAGATCAATATGGAAAAATTCCAGGTCAGAAAAAACTATCAGATAAAGCTGTAAAAGCTGGCGATTTAGAAAAAGCTGTTCTGTTTGAAAATATGATTTGGCAATATATGGTTAAAACTGCCGATGTTGGAATCAGAGCAAAAAATCTTCTTGTGAAAAAAGTTGCAACAAAACAAACTGCTGCTGCTGCTGCTGGTGAGCGAGCATTTGGTGAAGGTGGTTGTGGTGGATGTCACGTTATAGGTAAAGTTTCATCTGGACCAGACTTGACAGGTGTACTTTTAAGACATGAAAACGCTGAAAAATGGGTAAGAGATTTTATCTTAAATCCATCACATAAATATAAAGATCCATATGTAGAGAGCATGATTAATTACTTTAACCTAAGAATGCCTAATCAACATATGACAAAAGACGAGGTAACTGATATTATCGAATACTTTAAATGGGTAGACGAAAATGCAAATCTATTTTAAAAAATAGACCTCTAAAAGTTTTACAATAGGGTATGGATTTTAGAATCCATACCCGCTTCTTCTTCTAATTTTCACACTAAAATTTTTACTTGACTTAAGTCAAATTTATACAATTTATATCTGGATACAATAATAAACTTTAAATTATTACTAAGGAATTATTATGCACCCAAGTTTAATAAAAGCTAGGATTTTCACGTTTATAGCTTTATTGATTTTAACTTTTTCTTTTACTTTTCCTATGATTGCATTTCATGGAACACTTAACAAAATAGATGCAGGAAAGATTAGTGAGATATCCCCTTTAAGCAAAGAAGTTTGGGATATTTATAATAAAGGTAGATACAAAAGTGTTGCGACACCCAAAAATGCTCATAACAATTTAGATAAAATGATTGATAGTGAGTCTGAAATTGGACCAGCATCATTACCAATTTGGGCTGTATCACTAGAAGCTCCTAATTATCCAAAAAAAGCTTTTCCTGAGGGAATTCCAGTGTTATTTCACTTTGATGGATATAGTGGAGAAGTTCATGAGATGGATACAATAAACCACTATGTTGGTATGGATCCAATGTGGAGAGGTGGACATTTTGAAAGAGCAATAGGGATTTATGCTCTCTTAACACTCTCTTTAGGCATGATATTTTTTATGATTTATAGTAGTAAGATATGGAGTTATATTATGCTTATTCCTATTACTTTACCACTCATTTTTATAGCTGATTACTCTTATTGGCTCTATTGGTTTGGGCATAACTTACATGATTGGGGTGCCTTTAAAATTAAGCCATTTATGCCAACTGTATTTGGAGATGGAAAAATTGCTCAATTTACAACGCATTCGTATCCTACAATTGGTTTTTATATGATACTTCTAATAAGCCTTTTTAGTCTTCTCGCATTTTTTGCAAAACAAAAAGCGCTTCGAGAGATTGAAAATGAAGAAAAATAGGGTTTTATAATGTTTAAAAGTTTATTGATTATAGTTACTGTTATTATTACTTCTTTGAGTGCAAACGCACTACAAGATGCAATAGATAAAGCGCCTGCTGGTTCTATTTTAAAACTTCATGCAGGAGTTTATAAAGGTAATATCATAATCAATAAACCATTGTCAATTTTAGGGCAAGAAAAAGGGGTTATAATTGATGGTGATAACAAGGGAATTGTAATTAAAGTGCAAAGTTCTTATGTTACTCTTAAAAATCTTACAATTATTAATAGCGGAAGTCGACATGAAAAATTAGATGGTGCAATTTCTATGACGAAAAGTGGTAAGATGGGAAAAATAAAACAGTGTGAAGTAAGTGACTGTATTATTAAAAACTGCCTCTTTGGTATAGATTTACAAATGGTAGATAATTCTATTATTAGTAACAATAAAATTACTTCTAAGAAATTACCATTGGGTTTACGTGGTGATGGTTTACGTCTTTGGTATTCAAATAATAATATAATAAAAAACAACTCCTTAATAAAATCAAGGGATATGGTAGTTTGGTACTCTCATGGCAATACTATAGAAAAGAATTTTGGAAAATATAATAGATATTCTTTGCACTTTATGTATGCTGGAAAAAATATTATTAAAGATAATATATATGAAAATAACTCTGTAGGAATATTTTTTATGTATTCACAAGATTCAATTGCAACGGGAAATATTGTAAAAAGTTCTTTGGGTGCGACTGGTATGGGAATAGGACTAAAAGATTGTTCTAATTTTACTTTGAAAAATAATACAGTGATATATAATGCACAAGGATTTTATATAGATAGGTCTCCATTTGAACCAGGGTCACATAATATAATAGAAGGAAATAAAATTTTATATAATGCAGAAGCTATGCATTTTCACTCTTTAAGTGTAAGTAATACCATAGAAGATAATATTATTATGGGAAATATTGAAGATATTGTGAATGATTCTAAGCGGGATAGAACACAAGAGAATGAAATTGTAGGTAATTATTGGGATAATTATACAGGCTTTGATAATAATGGTGATGGTATTGGTGATACACCACATAAAGTTTATAGGTATGCGGATCAACTTTGGATTTATAACAGTAATGTGAAGTTTTTTTATGGCTCACCTGTGATATCATTATTGAATTTTTTAGCAAAACTTGCTCCATTTTCAAAACCACTATTTTTAATGGAAGATAAAAAACCAAAAATGCAAAAAGCAATTTAATAAAGGATAATTATGGCAAAAAAGGTACAAACAGACAGAAGAGAATTTGTTAAATATTCTACTTTGGGAGTTTTGGGTCTTGTTTTAGGTGGTGGTATAGTTTTTAGTCCTTATCTCAAAGGAAAAGAAAATAAGCTTAGACCGCCAGGTGCAGTTTCTGAGAAAGATTTTTTAGCACTTTGTATTAAATGTGGACAGTGTTTACAGGTTTGTCCATACCATTCTATAAAACTGAATGATGTAGGACAAGGATATGGTGAAGGAACACCGTATATAGATGCTAATGTTCGAGCTTGTTTTGCATGTAATGCTGTTCCTTGTGTTTTAGCATGTCCTAGTGGTGCACTTGATCATAAAACGGAAAAAGCAGAAGATATCAAAATGGGAATAGCTGTTTTAGAGTTTCCAGATACTTGTTTGGCAATAAGCTCTACACCTGTGCCAAAGGGTTATGATGACAAGATGATGGCCTTTACTCATTCTGTAAGAAATGAGACACCAGAAGAGGCAGAGCTTATTAAAAAATTTAGTGGTTTTGAGGGTAAAGAGTGTACATTGTGTGCCGATATGTGCCCAATTCCAAATCCTTTGAGTGCAATTGCTATGGTATCTGATTCTAAAGGTGGGCAGAGACCAGAAATTTATGATGGTTGTATAGGTTGTGGTGCATGCCAAGATGTTTGCCCAACTTTAAAACCTTCCATTGTTGTGAAACCGAGAATGACGTACGATGAATATTACGGAAATAATAGTTAAGGGAAAATTATGAAATTGAGTAGCTTAGATATATACAAAAAGAGCTTTTTTATAGCATCAACATTTTTAATGCTTGTTGGTTTTTCCGCTTGTGGAGATAAAAAAGAGTCTAATGAAAAGAGTGATGTTATGGCATCATCGACAAGCAAGAGTGCTCCACAAATTGAAGTCGTAGAAAATACAAATGAATATGCTCTCAAAGTCAAGCCAAATAAAGAAGACATTGAGAAAGGAAAGTCAGCTAATAAAAATTCATTTTATTATGATTATGGTGAAAAAAGTGAATATGACCAGAATGCACAGCCTGCAAATGAAGATGCTTCTGTTAGAGTAAGACCAAGAACAGTATTGGATGCTCAAATGCATATTCGCAGTCCTTATGAACGTGTACAAATTTCTTTATTATCAAGACAGTTAAGCCCTACATTTAGATTAAAATGTTCAGCATGTCATGATGATTATGCAAATGGTGTTCTTGGACCATCGCTTCTCGGACGGGATGCTGATTATATTTATAATAAAATTATTGCTTTTAAAACTGGGAAAAAGAAGAATGTTTTTATGAATGATTTGATTCATAATATGAGTGATAAAGAAATAAGAGCAGTAGCCCAAGATATATATACATTTAATTTACAAATTCAAAAAATAAGGAACAGATAGATGAAAAATATAATAGCAGGTTTTTTTACACTATTGACATTGGGTTTGATGGCATGGGTAGCTTCCAATGGAGGTGCTTATAATGGTGGTGAAGCTGGTAGAATTACAGAAGATATTGGCAATAGAGTAGCTATTTCAAATACGGATAGTGAACCAAAAGCTAAAAGTGATAGAGAAAAAGAAAACGAAGCACTTACAGCATTAAGAGATAAAGCTGGAAACGTCGGTAGCTTTAAAGTAAGTGATGAGTATAAGAGTAAATGTTCTTCATGTCATGGTGTAGATGGTAGTGGTATGCAGTATGGTAAAAAACTAATGGGTCCTAAACTTTTTGGTCAGAGTGCTGATGAACTTTATAAAAAACTTGATGATTTTAAAGCAGGTAGAAAAGAGAACATGATTATGAGAGGTCTTTTGTTGCATTTGTCACAAGATGATTTAAAAAGATTAGCAAAAGAAGTAGGAGAATTTCCAGCACGTAAAAAGGCGCTTGAAGATTCTAAAAAATAGGGTGAGGTAATGGATAAGTATAATAGTAGAGAGACCATAAAAAGAACATCGTTTCTATCAACTTTTTTTAATACAACAAAAGATGGAAAAAAGAGATTAAGTATTCGGGCAAAAAGATGGATTATTGTTATCTCGGTTCATCTTCTGTTTTTTCTCTCTTTTGCTATTGATATACAGACTTTAGAAGGTACACTCAATGGCTCAAGATTTTTAGGATTTCACTTAATTGATCCTTTTACAACATTAGAGCTATTTATGGTAGAACATCATTTGCATATAAATATAATTATTGGGGTAAGTACCATTACTATATTTTATCTGCTTGTTGGAGGTAGAAGTTATTGTTCATGGGTATGCCCATATGGAATACTAAGTGAAATAGGTGAAAAATGGCATAACACTCTAGTAGCAAAAAAAGTGATTAAAGATAGAAAATTTGACCATCGTATTAAATACTTTTTCTGGGCAATTTTTTTAATATTGGCTTTTACAAGTGGCTACTTGGTTTTTGAAACTTTTAGTGTTGTTGGTATCTTAAGCCGTACTATTGCTTATGGCTGGAGTTTGTCTCTGATTTGGGTTTTAATAGTTTTTGCTTTTGAAGTTTTCTTTGCACGCCGTGCATGGTGTACATATATATGTCCTATTGGTAGTACCTATGGAATAATAGGAAAAGTATCTGCACTTCGAATAGAGTGGAATGATAATTGTGACCATTGTATGGTTTGTAGTGATGTCTGTTTTGAAAATCAAGTTTTAGAGATTACAAAAGCAAAATATGACAAGCAAAGGGAAGAAGAGGGCATTACGCATGAATATATTACAGGTGCTGATTGTACCCTTTGTGGGCGGTGTATTGATGTCTGTCATGCAGATGCTCTGAATTTTGATTTTAGACTAAAAGGCTTGGTATAAGCATGATAAAAGTTACAAACCTTACAAAAAAATTTGGTTCTAACATCTCTTTGGATGCAATAAATTGTGAATTTAAAAAAAATGAATCTATAGCTTTAATGGGTGCGAATGGAGCGGGTAAGACAACGCTTGTACGTTCTATTATGGGTTATTATCATCCAAATAGTGGAGAGGTTCTTATTAATGGGCTTAATCCTATAAAAAATCGTTTGGATGTTTTAGACCATATTAGTTTTGTTCCGCAGTTACCACCTCCAATAAAGTTGAGTATTAGTGAGCTTATGGAATATATTGAAGTGAGTGCAAAGGTAGATAAAGAATTAATAAAACATTATGCTAACGAGATGAAACTTGATATTAGTGCAAATATGAATAAATCATTTTTTAAACTTAGTGGCGGTATGAAACAAAAGCTTCTAATCGCAATATCTTTAGCGAAAAAGAGTAATATTATTATCTATGATGAGCCGACAGCAAATTTAGATCCTAAAGCAAGAGATGATTTTTATAGACTTTTAAAACAAAATGAAGAGGATAAAGTTCTTTTATTTGTAACACATAGACTCGAAGAGGTAAAAGATTTGGTAAATCGACAGATTTATATGGATTTAGGTAAAATAGTATCAGATGAGAGATTTTAGATGAAAAATTTATTTTTAATTGCATATTTGGATTTAAAAGAGTCGCTTAGAGCAAAGTGGTTTGTTGTTTATTCTCTTGTATTTGGAGGGCTTATAGCACTCTTTTTTATAGCAGGTGTTACTGAGTCTCAAGTAATGGGTTTTAGTGGTTTAAGTCGTCTTTTGTTGATGTATATTCAAATAACTATTGTGATTTTACCTATCTTTATACTTATTACGACTGTTCGCTCTATATCTGGTGACAGAGACAGTCATGTTTTAGAGTATATGCTTTCATTTCCAATATCTTTAAAACAGTATTATTGGGGAAAAGTTATAGGGCGTTTTATAACTGTTTTTCTTCCTGTATTTTTTGCAATGGTTATAGCTATTGTATATGGTGCGTTTAAAGGTGCAGTTATACCGTGGAATATATTTTTCCTCTATACAGGACTTCTTTTTGCAATGAGTAGTGCATTTTTAGGTATTGCATTTTTTATATCTTCATTTGTTAAATCTTCAGAAGTTGCACTTGGACTCTCTTTCTTTATATGGATATTTTTACTTGCATTTATAGATATAGCACTTATCTCATTGATGATGCAAGAGAGAATGAGTTCAGAACTTATTATCTTTATTAGTTTAATTAACCCGATGGAGATTTTTCGTGTAGCAGCAATTTCATTGTTTGACCCTGAACTTACAGTAATGGGACCTGTTGCATTTTATATATTGGATTCTATGAGTCAAACAGTTTTTGTTTTAGTCTCCATTGGTTATCCGCTTATTTTAGGACTAGTGTTTGCATTCTTAGGTTTTAAAATATTTGAGAAAAAAGATTTGGTATAGGAGTTGTTATGGTGAAATTAGTTGTTGGATTATTAGTACTTTCAAGTTTACTGTTTTCGTATGAGATTACGTATAAAAAAGATGCAGTGGGTCAGATTCGCCATCTTAAGCTATACAAATACCCATCATGGGTGTCTGAGATAGAACTTAGCAATGGTAAAAAAGTGTTGTTCTCTTCACCAAAGGGTATGTTTGAATTTTATCTTCATCCTGCCTCTTGGTATAGTGATTATCATATTACAAGTGAAAAAGATTTTAAAAGACTTTATGTAACAGATTTTCAAACAGCTAAAACTATAAATGCAAAAGGTGCTTTTTTTGTATATGGTACTGATGAAATTTCACCTGGCGGTGATGACTTAGTTCCATTTGACTCTTATAAAGCTGCTGATGAATTTGCAAAAAAACATCATGGTGCAAGAGTATTTGGTTTTAGGGAAATTAGCTATGGTCTCATAAAATTTTTAAATGGAGCAGAGTAATGAATAAACCGACACCAAAAGATGAAGAGATACTACTAGATCCTAAAAGATACATTGTGAGTGAGACAGATGCAAAAGGAAAAATCACCTATGTAAATGATTACTTTATGGAAGTAAGTGGTTATACAGAAGAAGAACTTATAGGAAAACCACACTCTATAGTACGTCACCCAGACATGCCAAAAGTTGTATTTAAACTTTTATGGGAAACTATATCAAAAGGTAAAAATATTAATGCTGTTGTCAAAAATCTTGCAAAAGATGGACGATATTATTGGATATTTACTGAATTTGAAATTAGAAAAAATACAGATACTGGTGAGATTATAGGGTATCATGCATCTCGAAAAACTATTTCGAAACATGTAATAGAGATTATTGCTGACCTTTATGCAAAGCTTTTAGAAATTGAAAAGAGTGATGGAGTGGATGCGAGTGAAAAGTATCTTATATCGTTTTTAAAAGAGAAAGGTGATGATGTTGAGTTTGCTAATATAATGGAAGAGATACATAGATTTTACTAAAATTGTTAAAAGGTAAAGTAGAATGAAGTTCTTTTTGTGCAGTTTATTGCTACTCCCTTCGCTTCTTTTATCAAATGTATTGCAAGATACTATAGATGCGGCTCCTCCTTATGCTACTTTAAAATTAAAAGCAGGTATCTATAGAGGAAATATTTATATAAATAAGCCACTTACCATCGAAGGTATTGGAGCGAAAGTTATTCTCAAAGGAGATGATAATGGTAGTGTTGTTGTCATTCGGAGCTCTTATGTAGTACTTAAGCATTTGTATATTATAGATAGTGGTTCGAATATGCAAAAAATTGACGCAGCTATTTCTTTAAAACAAGTACAAAATTGTGAAATTTCTTATTGTAATATATCGAATGTTTTGTATGGTATAGATATGGATAGGGTAGATAGTTCGCTCATAGCACATAACTATATTACAACAAAAGAAAATGATTTACCGTTGAGGGCTAATGCACTTAAACTCTACTATGCCCACCATAATATTATTCGAGCAAATAGAATTGAAAATGTACGAGATGTGACATTAAACTACTCTCACCACAATCTTTTTGAGGCAAATACATTTATAGGTAATCGATTTGCAACTCATCTCTCTTTAAGTAATAATAATACTTTTATCAAAAATAATTACCGATATAACTCTGTAGCTATGATGTTTATGGGTGCTAAAAATACAAAAGTAATCGGCAATACAATTTTGAGTTCAAACGGTGCCGCAGGTATTGGTGTTATGATAGGAGGAGTATCTAATTTTATTTTTAAAAATAATAGAGTTAGTTTTAATGCAAAGGCTCTTTACATACAAGGACAAGAAAAAGCTAAGGGGATGAAACGCTATATTGTTGGAAATGAAATCTCATATAATGGAGAGGCTTTGCACTTTCATGCTTCAATCAAAGATAATACAATTACAAACAATAAAATATTTTCCAATATCAACGATGTCGTTAAAGATGCTGGTAAGAACTTTGAATCTTCTAATCTTGTAGAGTATAATTACTGGGATAGATATGAAGGTTTTGATAAAAATTGTGATGGTATTGGCGATACATCTTTTAAGACATATCAATATGCAGATCAACTGTGGCACTATAACCATAAAGTAAAATTCTTTTATGCAAGTCCAGTTATGACTTTACTTAATTTCCTATCTCATTTAGCACCATTTATTGAACCAAATCTAATTATGGAAGATAAAAAACCTATCTTCCAATCTTTCTAACGCGTTTAATAACTTCGTTAAAGTCTACAATCTCTTGATTGTTTTTAATCGTATCTTTTGATGCATGAGCTGAAAATCCATAAGCCATTGGTGTGATATTTTCAGTGTCATAAAAAGCAGTTCTAGCATTTATCCATTTACCAGATTTTTCATCTGTAATCCAGATTATTGCTTTGTCCATCCATGGGATATGCTCTTCATCAAACCATAAAATCATACAACCAATATCATCAAACATATAAACTTTTCCATTACTAGGGTTGATTACTTGAGTTGTATTATCTCTATCACTTACAACCATTGCACATCTTGTACACATATCTCTATCCCAATGGACTTCAGTGGGTTGATCACTAATAGATTTTTTATCACAGGCAGTAAAATTGAGTAAAGCAAAGATAAGAGCGGAGATTAGAAGAAAATATTTCATAAGACAATCTTTTTTTATTTATTCTATCTTATTATCTTTATTTGCTAATTATTCTATCGTGCATTGTACTGAAAATGTATAGAGTGTTTCAAAAAGTACATAAAATAGAGAACTATTTTATGATTTTCGCTTTTAATGCATCTTCTTCAAGTGCTTCAGCAGCATACTTTATAACAACAACACTTTCAGTTTCATTGATAAACCATTCAGCTATATGTTCACTTTCTAAAGCTTTTAATTTATCTAAATCAACTTCAGCCTCAGGAATTACTAAATGAGAATACCTAATTGGATTTCTCATTTTTAGAACTGTCCAAATAAGCCAGAGAATACTAATGCCTGCAATAGTTAATCCAAGTGTTTGTCTTGAACTAAAATCAAGATAAAGACCAGCAAAAGTTCCACCTAAAAATGTTGCAAAATAAGCTGCTGAGTTTGCAATACCAAGGGCAGCACCTTTTTGATGAACTTTGGCAAATTTGGAAATCATAGATTGAACAAGTGGTTCCATCATATTAAATGCAACAAAGAAAAAGATAACTGCTGTGATAAACACTCCACTAGAATGTGTTGTACCCATTAAGATAAACGATGTAGTAAAAAGAACAATAGAGAGTAAAAATATTTGTTTAGGGATATTTTTCTTTTCACCAAATACAGCTGCCGGTCCCATAGCTATTAGTCCAGCAATCATTGCTGGAACATAAACCATCCATAAATCACTTTTATCCCAATTAAAGCCATATTCTGGTTTTGTTAAAAAGATAGGAATAATAACAAATGCAGCTGTCATTAAACCTTTTTGCATTGCGTTTATGATAATCATACTGAGTAGATTTGGATCTTTTATAATATCTGAAGTTTTTGTATTTCCATGATAAATATGTTTAATTTTAGGTGGAGTTGGAACTTTTACAAATAAAACAATAATTGCAAGAACTGCTAAAACAGCAGTTATAAAAAATATTACGCTGATACCATAATGTGATGCTATAACAGGACCAAGAGCCATTGCAAAGGCAAAACTCATAGCAATAAAACCACCCATAATAGCCATAGCGTGACCACGACTTTTTTCTTCAACTAAATCGGCTATCATTGCAGTTACAACCGAACCAATAGCACCAGCACCTTGTAAAAATCGACCAAACATAAGTGTATAAATATCAGTTGAATAAGCACAAATAAGTGAACCTACCAAAAAGATAAGAAGTCCAAATAAAATTGTTGGTTTTCTACCAATTTTATCACTCATACTTCCAAAAGGCACTTGAAAAATAGCCTGAGTAAGAGCATATCCACCAACAATAATACCAACTAAGAATGGAGTAGCTCCTTCTAAGTCAAGAGCATAAACGGAGAGAACTGGTAAAACGAGAAAAAGTCCCAAAAATCGTAAAAAAAGAATACTCGAGAGCGGGAAAACTTTTTTAAACATGTAAATCCTTTGTGTGAGTTTTTATAGTATAATTTTGAAATTATAGAGCAATAATTATTTACATTAATAAGTAATGTTTAAATTTTTTTTTTTAAAGTAACATATAAGGATTGGAACTTGAAATTAGTATTGGCAACATCAAATAAAGGCAAAGTAAGAGAAATTAAAGAACTTTGCAAAGAGTACGAAGTGATTCCTTATAGTGAATTAATTGATGAATTCGAGATTATCGAAGATGCAGATAGTTTTAAAGAAAATGCTTTGATAAAAGCAAGAGCTGTTTATAATGCACTTAATGATAAAAATGTAATTGTTATGGCTGATGATAGTGGTATAAGTGTTGATGTCCTTGATGGTGCACCTGGAATATATAGTGCAAGATATGGTGGTCAAAGTGCTACAGATAGAGATAATTTAAACAAATTAATGAAAGATATAAAAGAAAAAGGTGTAGAAAAATCACCTGCACATTATACGGCTGCAATAGCTATAGTAGCTGATGGCATTGAAAAAACAGTTCACGGTTGGATGCATGGAACGGCTGTGATAAAAGCACAAGGTGAAGGTGGATTTGGTTATGACCCAATGTTTATACCATTAGGATATGATAAAACCTTAGGTGAATTAGACAATGAGATAAAGAAAAAATTATCTCATCGTTCCAAAGCCTTATATTTAGCTGGTAAGATTTTAAAAAATTTATAAAAATTTACAGCTTAGCTTATAAAATGAATTTTCTAGTTTTTCTATGACTAGATGTAGATGGGCGTTATATCTGCTTAATCGTTGCATGATATCTCCTTTAACACTTAGATCATAGATAAAAAGCAAAGATTATTCCAAAAGTTAAATAGTATTATTAGTTGAATAATGTTAAAAGAATAACCCCAAATAATATTCTATAAACTCCAAACGCAACGAAAGTAAATTTTTCTAGAAATTTTAAAAATAATTTTATAGTGAGATAAGCAACTATAAATGCAACAACAAAGCCTACGCCAAGTGCTTCAAAGTTTGCTCCAGAAAACTCATGATAATATTTTAAAATATCATGTGCTGTTACAGCACTCATCACAGGAAAAGCAAGTAAAAAACTAAATTCGGCACTTGCTTTTCTACTTAGCCCCACAAGTAAGGCACCTATAATTGTAGAACCTGCACGAGAAGTACCAGGTATTAGTGCAAAAACTTGAGCGATACCAATCCACATAGCCTGTTTCATAGTGACTTTTTCTACATCATCTATAAGTTTTTCTTCATTTGGAATATAATATTTCTCAACTATTAAAAAGATGATACCACCGATTATAAACATAATTGCGACTATATTTATACTAAATAATTCTTTGATTTGATGCGAAAAAATAAATCCAACGAATCCAATTGGTAAAAAAGCAAGGAAAACTTTTTTCCATAAATCGATTTTTTCTAAGGTAAATTTATCTTTATAATTAAATATTACAGCTAAAATTGCAGCAAACTGTATGATGACTTCATACGCTTTAGTTACATTTGTTTGGTCAATGCCCATAAATTTACTTGCGACTATCATATGCCCTGTAGAAGAAATTGGTAAAAACTCTGTAAATCCTTCAATCACACCTAAAATTATTGAATCATAAATTGTCATAATTATCCTTTTAAAAGCGTTATTTTATCATATTTTTTATAGATAGATTAAATAAAAAGATATCTTGAAAGATTCTATGAGTTGTATTAATTTTTTTAATAAAATCAGTTCATTTTAATAACAAAAGAGTTAAACTGATTTTTAGGTAGTAAAGGGATTTTTAGTGCTTAAAAAAGGGTGTGTATGAAAAATTGGTCAATCAGTAAAAAGGTTAATATACCTATTATCATAGCGATTATAGTTGGAATTATTATTATTTTGGTAAATTATGTTTATTCGGTTAATGACATTGAAAATGATGTTTATAAAGAGCAATCAAAAAGTCTTCATTTATTATATAGAGAAGCGATAGAATCAAAAGAAAATGTGGGCATTACAAATGCAATTAATATATCAAAAAATTACAGTGTAGTTAGAGCTTTATTGGAAAACAATAGAACTATTGCAATTAATGGGTTGAGTTCAATTTCTAAAGAATTTAAAGAAAACACATCATATAAAAATATAAAAATTCATATACATGATAAAAATCTTCATAGCTTTTTAAGGGCTTGGAAACCAACAAAATTTGGAGATGATTTAAGTTCATTTCGTAAAACTATTGTACATGTGAAAAAGAGTCAAAAACCTTTGGTTGCTATTGAGCTTGGAAGAGCGGGACTTGTTTTGAGAGGTTTGTCACCAGTATTATATAATGGAAATTATTTAGGCTCAGTAGAATTTATGCAAGGGTTGAATTCAATAGTGAAATATAGTAGAAAAGTTTATAATACAGACGTAGTGATTCTTATGAAAAATGAATTTCTTTCAACTGCAACTGCACTGAAAAAAGCACCAAAAATAGCCAACTATACTTTAGCAGTGAAAGAAGATGTTGTAAATAAAAACTTTATGAATGATTTGAAAAATATAGATATTTCAAAAATTGATACCTACATTAAAACAAAGAATTATTTTGTAGTTTCTACGCCGATAACTGATTTTTCAAATAGGGTTGTTGGATATGCAGTAATTGGTAAAAATTTATCTATTTTAAACGCAATAATAGATAAAGCTAAAAATTCTATGATTAGAGCACTTTTCATTATAATTGTTTCCTATTTGGTGATACTTGCGTTTGCTATGTTGATAATTAATAGAGTCGTTGTTATCCCTATTAAAGAGCTAGATGATATAGCTGATGAATTATCACAAGGTGATGCAGACTTATCAAAAAGATTACCTGTGCGATCAAAGGATGAACTTGGACATGCAAGTACTAGTTTTAATACTTTTATAGAGAAGGTTGAAATTTTAGCTAATAAAGCACAAGAGAGTGCTAAAGAAGCACAGCACAAAGCAGTTGAAATTGAAGAGAGTATGAAACAAAATAGCTTAAATTTATCGTTGTCTGAAAAAATGATTGAAGGTTCTATCTCTAATGCTAATAATTTAAGAGATAGCATGAATAGAAGCGTTGATAATGTAAAAGATGTAAATAATTTAAATGAAGAGACTTCCGAAGTAGTTTTAAAGGTTACCGAATCTACAGATGAAGTTATAAAAAGTATAGCAAATATTGCATCAATGATTAGCGATTCTAGAATATCATCAGACCAATTAAACTCTAACGTAGAAGAGATATTTAATGTTATTACATTGATTAAAGATATCTCAGACCAGACAAATCTTTTAGCCCTAAACGCAGCGATTGAAGCGGCGAGGGCTGGTGAACATGGACGAGGTTTTGCTGTTGTTGCTGATGAAGTAAGAAAACTTGCTGAGAGAACACAAAAAGCTACAAATGAAGTAGAAGCGAACATTAGTGTGTTAAAACAAAATTCTATAAATATGTCTGATAACAGTGAAAGAATAGAGTCTCATGCCCTCTCTTCTCAAGAACAATTAGACGCGTTTAAAACAGTGTTATCTGAATTAGTGAACAATGCTAGTAAAATTAAGAATGAGAGTACAAAAGTTGAACAAGAACTCTTTATAAATACTACAAAATTAGATCATATGATATTTAAAAACAGTGCTTATCATGGAGCACTTAATAACAAAAAAGAAGATTTACAAGGAGACCATACACAATGTAGTCTTGGCAAATGGTATACAGGTAAAGGTAAACATGATTTTTCATCTTTTGTAGAGTTTTCTAAGCTAGATGCACCTCATAGTAAAGTACATTCAAGTATTATTAAAGTTATGGATATCGTAGGTCAAAATAGTATAAAAGAGAGTGAAAAGATTATTGAGTTATTTACAGAAGCAGAAAATTCATCTAAA